>Ga0316217_10000010_pt1 | contig 280733 bp, 238 predicted proteins | sample 1anoAmetaG_FD_203633 | JGI IMG/M metagenome (GOLD analysis project Ga0316217, IMG submission 203633) | Freshwater microbial communities from Trout Bog Lake, Wisconsin, USA - 1anoA | ecosystem: Environmental > Aquatic > Freshwater > Lake > Hypolimnion/Profundal zone | place: USA: Wisconsin... | reverse complement strand
AGCAGGCTCGTCAGCAAACCCTGCTCCTGGCTTTTTTGAACCTCGGCCCGGACGCCGAACCCTATTGCCGCAAGCTCCAGGAAAAGCGCCTCAACGCTCCGCATCACATCCAGAAGATCGTCGCCCTCAGCGAAATCTACGGGCCGGACAAAGTGGCCCGTGCCCTCCAGGACGCCCTGCGCTTCGAGGCCATTGGCTGCGAATACATTGCCAACATCCTGGCCCAGCGGGAAAAACCTGGCGCCACGCCCGGAGCCCTGCATCTGACCCGGCATCAAGACCTGCTCGATCTGGACATCGCCGCTCCTGATTTAACGGTTTACGAACCAAAACAAAACCCATGAAAAACCCACCTTCCCTCCTGTCCGAGCAGCTGGAGTATCTTAAACTCAAGTACGTCGCCGATCAGTACGGCCCCTTGGCCGACGAAGCCATTCGCCAGCCCTGGGACCATCGGGAATACCTGCGCCGATTGATCGAGGGCGAATACAACGACCAGCATCAGCGCCGGGTGGCAGCGCGAATCAAGAGCGCCCGCTTTCCCGTCATCAAAACCCTCGAACAGTTCAACTGGACCTGGCCCAAGAAAATCAATCGGCTGGCCGTTCAAAACCTGTTCCGGCTGGAGTTCCTGGCGCAAAACGCCAACGTCGTCTTCCTGGGCAACGTCGGGACTGGAAAATCCCACTTGGCCACCGCCCTGGGTTACGCGGCTTGTCTGGCGGGGCACTCGGTCCTGTTCGCCGGCGCCATCGAAGTCATCAACGATTTGCAAGCGGCTCAGAAAAATGGCGGACTCAAACGCGCCCTCAAGAAATATCTCCGCCCAGCAATCGTTGTTTTGGATGAGGTGGGCTATCTTCCCATCGACCAAAAAGGAGCCGATTTACTCTTCCAGGTCATCAGCCAGCGATACGAACGCGGCTCCATTTTGCTGACCACCAACAAGCCCTTCAAGCAGTGGGCCTCGATCTTCAACAACGACAGCACCATTGCCTCAGCGGTGCTCGACCGCCTCTTGCATCACGCCGAAACCATCGTCATTGAAGGTGCCAGCTATCGGATGAAGGACCAGATCGAAACACCGTAATGGTCCAAGTCTTGTCCTATTACGTAAGCAAGCTAATGCAGCCTCCGCAAATCAACCTTTGTAACGTCAAATCTATCAGTCTGCCACTCGCACGCTGTGACCTCGTAGGACCCGCATGGGATACGCACATATGCACCACCATCACCTATGCTCAGCCCGGGGTTTGGAACTCCGCATGCGCCCTGCGGTGGCGAAAAGCGTGATGCGTCCTCGGTCGCCCACAAAGCCAGCAGGTAGCCAGACTCGATGGTGAGGTGTAACAGAACTGCCGAGCCATAGCGGGCGGTCGCCGAGCATGTGATCACAGACTCCGTTTCGGCTTCGGTCCAGGAGGCATCCGGCCAAATGCGAACAACGGATACATGCAGATCACTGACAATGACGATGTCTCCTGTTCCAGCTCCTCCAAAGTCCCAGACCATCGAATTTACACCAGCCACGTCAATTGAAGCAGGATTGGTTTGCTCAACCAGAAGGCAAGCACGATCATAATCTCCGGCAATCCCGCGCCAGCTTCGAAGGGCTTTAAAGTCCCCCAGAATGATCGGCCCTCCTTCGGATGAAACGTGTGGCAGGCTCATAGCGTCAATCCTAATCCAACTGGGCGGCTAAACCAAGATCACAAAAATTGCTCCTCTCAAGTGAAACTCCCGCAGGATTTTCAAACCGCCGTTTTTCCGCCACTTTCACGCCGCCGCCCACAACGTTACCACATTGGTGCGTGATTCTTCATATATTCTCTCCCGCAAATCGCCAATCTGCACGTGCAAACTCAGCGTCAAGCTGGGCAGAAACCCATCCACCGTTCCATGATCGCCGGTGAGCGTGCCGGAATAAACAAATTCCCCCAAGGCCTGACCGGCCTCCGTGGTTGACATCCAATTATCGAGCACGACCCATCCGCTTCGCGCAACTCTGCCTGCTGTTCAGCGGTAATCCTAGTCCAGATTGCCACCGCCAACCGCGTCGGCGGCTTGAGCGTGGACAGCCTTACCTCGTCGTATCTGCGGTCTTTCACCCAGTGCTTCATTTCCAACTCATCAGGGATAGCCCCACGGCCAGTCGTTTTCCTGCAGGTCCACGTCGCTCAATTCGCGCGGCCCGTCCAGGAGTCCCTTCGCCCGGAACATGTCCAGGATATACAAGACGTCGATCGGTCGCAAATCCTCGGGGACGTGAAGACACGCATATGGCCGTCCCTCATTCCGGCCAAGGTCCTCGACACGACCCGCATTGGTGATCGCCAACGAGACTTTTGGGTATTTCGCCTCGATTGCCGCGGCGAGATTGGTAAGCTGCTCAACGAGCGCCTCCGACGGACGGTATTGATTGAGTTTTAATGGTAACATTTTCATGCGATTCGGTATGCTAATTGTTCTTCGAGCGATATTGGTTATGCAATCACAATCAAAGCACAACGCCAAGCACATGACGAACAATTGTTCGTCCATGAAGCTTCGATCATCAACTAGGCTCGTTTGCCGCTGGCCGTGCCGTTCGGAGGGTCATGCCCACGATTTGAGCCCCATAGCCGCCGGATTTAAGTTTGACGAAGAAACATTTCCCAATTTGCAGCGGCGGGTGTCCAGTTCATAATTTTCCGGGTTGCTCGGGCAGGCAGCTCGGATTCTGAGATTTCGGCAAGATCAGACGCTGTGGCGGCGGACGTCGAAAACGGGCAATCGGTGACGCACCGCTGCGAGCACAACGGACGACTCAATCAACTTCAACTCGCAAGATTCAGGCAAGGGAAGGTCCAACTTCCCAAATCTTCGCCGTCTTCTTCTGCCGCGTTAATCTCGACGCCGTCGTCATCGCCACCGCGGTGGCGAATCATTTCCCGATGGCCAAGGCCGCTCGGGTTGGCGTTGTCTCCGCGATGGCAATTTCACTCCGGGTTCGCTCCTGCCCAAGCTAATTCGTTTCGCTCGCACTGAACTCAGAGGGTGACCAGTCCTGTTTGAAAATTCCTGATCGGAGACTTGGCCGAGCAATTCCAATTCGTCCGGCCGCCAACGTTTGGCGGAAATTACCGGGGGGCAAACCGAGCAGGCGTCTTCGGGCTGCCACTGCCAGCCTCGTGCGCTCAAGCAGCTTGGCCAGTGCCCGGTCGGGCATGGTGCCCAGCAATTGATCTTCTGAAGCAACCCATGGTTTGGCTTCCGGGTTGACCGGTCCTTGCAATTTGCCAAGCACAGAGTGGGCGGGCGAAGGAAACAGGAAACTCGACACGTGGGACGGTCTCCTCCTCGGCCGTTTCCGCGGGGCGAGAGCCAGTTCCTTGGCGCAACGGACCCGATGGGGAGCACCCAGGTCGGCCAGCGCGCGCGTTCCTTCCGTACATCTGCCGACCCCCAAAAGCCGTGGCAGCGGGAATAACGATCATCCGCCCGGCTTTGAGCGGCCAGCGGCGGATGGCTTCCGCCGCGAAAACCCCCGCAGATTCGTCCCCATGAACGCCGCCGGTGATCAAGACAGTCGGTCCACCGACGCCGGATTCAATCGTGTAACAGCGCGTGGCAAAGCGCGTATGGGGCAATATGATTTTAATCGAGACAACCCGGTTGCGGGCCTCGACACGATTGGCGGACGAATCGTCATCCGCTTCGACCACGGCATCCGCCAGTGCCGGAAATGCTAAAAATACCACCAAGAATTGCAAAAACATGCCTGCCAGACGGCTGACGGATTTCATACGATCGGTGTATAATGTTGCCATCATTGGCTGCAATTTCATCGGAGCCAATTGGCTCTCCTTGCGCAGGTTTGCCCATTTTCGCCCATGGTTGACTCAGCCTTCGAGGACGTCCAGTTCGATAGGGTCAACCTCCACGCCATTTTTCCGCAACCATTTCACGACCGCAACAAGAATTTTCTGATCGCCGGTGAGTTCCAAGGCGATGATGCCAACCTTGTCAGTGACGTTGGCACTGCGGATGTCGAAGACGATGTCAAACTTCTTGCTCAACTCCCAAATCAGTGGCCGTTTGGCGCGTTCCGCCGGAAAGGTGAGCCAGTAGCGTTGGGATTGCTTGGCCATAATGTTCAGGTCAGGATGGATTCGATGGGCAGATTCGGATCAAGATTGTGGTCCACGAGCCAGGTTGGATTGAACAACTTGGACTGGTATTTCAAGCCGGAGTCGCACAGGAGAGTGGCAATTGTCTGACCTGGCCCATGCTCCCGGGCAAAGCGCACCGCCCCGGCGAGATTGATGCCGGAGGAAAGACCCAGGAACAAGCCCTCCTCGCGCAACAGTTGATAAACGATGGTGAGGGCCGACTGATCCTCGATGCGATAGGCGCGGTCAATTACGCTGCCCTCGATATTTTTTGTCACCCGCATCTGGCCGATGCCCTCGGCGAAAGAATCACCGTCCTTCGTGTCGGTGTTGCCGTTCGTGAACCATGACCACATGGCCGCACCGTAAGGGTCGGCGCATATGGCAGTGATCTTCGGATTGCGTTCCTTCAAATACAATGCCGTGCCTGACAGCGTGCCACCCGTCCCCACAGCGGAAACAAATGCGGTGACTTCGCCATTCGTCTGCGCCCAGATTTCAGGACCGGTCGTGCGGTAATGCGCCAGCCGATTGGCAGTGTTGTCAAACTGGTTCGCCCAAAACCAGCCGTTTTCTTCCGCGAGCCGCTGGGCCACGCGGTTGTAATTGCCGGGATTGCTGTACGGCTTCTCCGGCACGGTGATGACTTCCGCGCCGAGCGTGCGCAGCAGGCTGATTTTCTCCGGCGACTGCGTTTCAGGAATTACAATGACGGTGCGATAGCCTTTTGCATGGCCGATGACGGTGAGGCCGATCCCCGTATTGCCCGCCGTTCCTTCGATGATGGTTGCGCCCGGTTTCAGCAATCCTCGCGATTCAGCGTCCGTGATGATGCCCAGCGCGGCGCGGTCCTTCACCGAACCGCCGGGGTTCATGAATTCAGCCTTGCCAAGAATTTCGCAGCCGGTGAGTTCAGACAGACGTCGCAACCGGATCAGCGGCGTGTTGCCGACGTGACGTTCGATTCCGTGGTAGCGCGAGTTGTTCATGGTTTTCATTTTTCTCGTTTTCGATCTGGCACGAATGTGGTGAGATTGGCCTGCGGTTGGCACTCCCCGCCCCGGCGTTATTTATCACGCCGGGGCGCGGAGTTTCCGAACCTATTTCTGTGAGGCTTGCAGGGCCTGTTCAATGTCCGCTTGGATGTCAATCACGTCCTCGAGACCGATGGAAAGCCGGATGTAATCGGCGGTCACGCCAGTTTCTTCCTGTTCCGCCGGAGTCAACTGCTGGTGCGTGGTTGAAGCCGGATGAATAACCAGTGATTTGGCGTCCCCGATGTTCGCCAGATGCGAGAGCAGTTTGACCGAATTGATGAATTTCTTGCCGGCCTCCAACCCACCCTTGATGCCGAAACCGACGATACCTCCGAAGCCGTTCTTCAAATACCTCGCGGCAACCTGGTGGTTCGGATCATCCGGCAAACCGGGATACGTCACCCAAGTCACAAGCGGATGGCCCTTGAGGAATTTGGCAATTTCAAGCGCGTTGACGGAATGCTGCCTTTGCCGTAGCGGCAGGGTTTCCAACCCCAGCAGGAATTGGTGCGCATTGAAGGGACTCAGCGCCGCCCCGATGTCACGCAGCAGGGTGACGCGGATCTTCAGGATGAACGCCACGTTGCCAAGGCCCGGAACATTGCTCAACGCGTCCCAATACTTCAAACCGTGATAGCTCGGATCAGGCTCGGTGAATTCCGGAAACTTGCCATTGTTCCACTGAAATTTTCCAGCATCCACAATCACTCCCCCGATGCTGGTGCCGTGACCGCCGATGTATTTCGTGGCGGAGGTGGCGAGGATGTCCGCACCGTAATCGATCGGTTTCACCAAGCCGATGCCGACGGTGTTGTCCACCACCAGCGGGATTCCGTTATCGTGCGCGATTTTGGAAAGCACTTCAAAATCGGGCACGTCCAGCTTGGGATTGCCGACCGTCTCGACGTAAATGGCCCGGGTTTTCGGCGTGATGGCTTTGCGAAAGGCTTCCGGGTCACGCGAATTGACAAACTTCACCGTGCGCCCCAGTTTCGGGAACGTGTAATGAAACAGTTGATAAGTGCCGCCGTAAAGATTGTTGCCCGCCACGATTTCATCGCCGAGCCGCGTGATGGCCAGCAGTGAGTAGGTAATGGCCGACTGGCCTGAGGCCACGCCGAGCGCCCCGGTGCCGCCTTCGATGGCGGCCACGCGCTGCTCGAAAACATCCGTGGTAGGATTCATCAGACGCGTGTAAATGTTGCCGAATTCCTTCAGCGCAAAAAGATTCGCCGCGTGTTCGGTGTTCTTGAAAACGTAGGAGGTGGTCTGGTAGATCGGCACCGCGCGTGAAAGCGTGGTGGCATCCGGGGTTTGTCCGGCGTGCAACGCCAGCGTGGATAATTTTTGGTTGCTCATAATTTAATTTGTTTCCTTTTGCTTTGGGCCGGAGGCAAGCACGGTGCCGTTGGCGCGTGAGGAGGAATCACGTGGCCAAATAACCGGCCGCCGTGCCTCCTCCAGCCGGATCATTTCAGAATTCCCATTTGGTGGTGATGCCCCACACGCCGTTGGATTCATGGTTCAGTACATTGCCGAAATGGCCGTAGCCCACCGCCAGCGTCAGGTGTTTGTTGACTACATAAGCGGCGTCAATCGTCCACCAGTCGTCCTCCACCCGCACGAGGTTGCCGATGGCGCTGTAACCGGTCGGCTGTTGTTTGTACTCCGCCGCCAGCGCGAGGCGGCTGGTAACGAACACGACCACGTTGCCTTCAAAGACGAAGTTGTAACTGTCGGTAAATCCACCCAGACCGTCCCAGACCGCTTCCGTGGCCCGGCCGCCCAGTTCGAGGAGGACCGGCCGCGGCAGTTGGGTAAACAGCTTCGAGGCGTAGAGCGTGAAGTCCGTGCCATCATGATTGGGGATTTTGGCCACACTGGACAGGGCACCGCTCACCTGATCGTTCACCTCGCTGATGCCGTCGTTGTATTTGTAATGCACGCCCGCCGTCAGCGCCGGGATCCATTTCTGATCAAACTCGCCTTCCTTCAGGATCTGGTAGCGCGCATTGAAGTTATGGAGTTGAACCTGGTCCTGGTGATAACCGAGAATGCCGGCATTTCGCAACGCCTGCGGCAAGTCGCCCAACCCGAGGTAGTCCCAGCCGTAGCCGAGTTCCAGGCGCTTCAAGGGCGATTCCGTGATGGTAAGGGCTTCGAGATTCTTGTCGTAGCCGAGGCTGACGTGCGCAAACCCCACGCTGGGCCGTCCCACCGGTTCGCCGTCCCGCGGCGGATTAACGATGTAGGCCGACAGCGTGGAGAAGATACCACCGCTGCCTTCGATCTGGTGCAGGGGCAGCGGGTCGCCTTTCTCTGCCGAAACATTTTCTGTCTTCGTATTGGTCGTCGCCGCGCTGTCATCCGCGCGCAAGAGGGTGGCTGGCGCCACCGAAACTACCAGCGCTGCTGCCAGGGCCGGACCGAAGTTTGAGCGAAACTTTTCGCGCGTTTTAGAATTCTGACCGTTTTTCATTTTCGTTATTTGTCTTCGTAGGCAAACTCCAGTCGTCTGGTCGGTGTTGTCTCGTGGTTATATGTTTTGTCTGCTTTTTCGGCCCAGTTGTCTGGTAATGGTAATTTCCGTTTCAGGCAAAGCTTCCGTTAACAGTGCGAAGGATGCTTTATGGTCATTCGAACTTTTCGGCACAGTTTCATTATCTATATACGACATGAATAGTCGTCTTTAGGGTGGAACTTCACTCTCCAAATATTGTCAAAATTATTACATTAATTGCCATCAAGGATGGTTTCTGAGAAATAGAGAAAACCACCACCGACGTGCAACAAGCCTTTCACGAGAAGCGGAATGTCCACCTTGGCTTACACTCCGGGACCATCGACTGAAACGACAATAAATTGGTGAATCTGCGAGTTGCCATTGAAACCCCAATTGTTCTGGCTCATCGCCAGAATCGGGGCGGAATTTTTGCGGTCTGTTTTTCTCTCAGGTTAATTCTTAGGTGTGATCGCAAGATTGGCGATAACCCCGTAAACATTGGCCCAAAGCCCAACCGCACCGTTCGTGCGATCGTTCAATTCAGGCACTACCAAGGAAGGCTGTGCCAGCCCATTTACAAAACCGCGAACTTCCCGGTCTTGAACGACAATCCTGGCGTGGAACCACGCATCTCCATCCGGTGCCGGTTCCAGGGGTTTCTCGAACTGGCCGGTTTTTTCCTTGCGCAGTTTTTCCCAAGGCCAGGCAGGCTCTGAAATGTATTGTTACTGACTGTGTTGCCAGCGGCTCAACGGTGTTAATTGGATTTGTTTTGCAATTTCATAGGCATCTGGAAGATCCCTTTCGCTTCTTACGAGCACTCGTCCAAGCAGCAAAACACTGTTTTTGGGTGAAACGATCCGGGTGACTCCCTCTGGCTCACCGCCTTGCCACTCCGGCCCGCTGATGAGAAAACGGCCGGCCCGGGTGCCAGTGGTGCGCCGGCCAACATAAGCGAAGACATTGCCCGCCGCGTCAATAAACTCGATGCTGTAATATCGGCCAGCCGTGTCGGGCACCTGCAAAATTTCCGGTTCGCTGCCCAGATCCAGCCAGCCAACGGCGTAAAGCGTGTCGTTGTTTGCGCCCGCCAACATTCTCGATTTTTGTATCGTGGTTGGCGAAGCGAGCGTTGGCATCACATAGAGCGTATTGACGGGAATGCCCGACGCGCTCTCCGCTCCAAGGCCGTGCCGGACGATCGTTCGCTTCAACGCGTTGTATACCAGATGGGGAAAAAAATAGACACCGCCGTAGGTGCCCAATATCCACACCACCATCACAGTCGAAATATAGGTTACGATATACCGCTTGCCGGTGGTTTCGGGCTGTCCCGCGGCTGAGGCGGCGCCCGGCTCCGGGCCGCTTTCATTGCCGTCGGGCGCAGCCAACCCATCCGGTCTGTCTTCATTATTCATCTTCGCTGTCATTTCACTTTCACGACTGGCGGAACGCCGTATTGGCCGTTCAAGACGGTTTCGCCGGGCTGGTAAACCCGCAACCACAGCATGAAATCACCGCCCGGTGCTGGCAGCCAATTGGATTCATGACCGGACGGAGGATTATTCTGGATGTAAATATCCACGCCGCCATCAGAACCCGCCGTCAGTCCTGACCGGTCGCCCAGGCTGTAGCGGTGGATCGGATTTTCGATCATGCGGGCCCGCGCGTCGGACATCGTCAGCGACCAAAACGCATGATTGGGCGGAAGCTCTCCGGGCGGGAAATGCAATCGGTAATCATGCGCTCCGTTCAACGGATCGCCCGTTCCATCTTTGACCGCCGTCCAATACACCGCTTCTTCCGGCACGTTGGCGGCGGGGAGATGCCTGGCACACGCGGCCCGCAGCAGGATGCCCCCACCAGGCTTGCCAACCGCCAGCGTGGAACTCCAGCCATTGACCGTCGTCACCAGCATCTTCACTTTTGCGGCGATGAGCAGGTTTGCCGTGTTAAATGCCAGCACCGCCCCGAGGATGCTTCCCTTAACCACACCGGCGACGACGGTTCTTCGCCGCATGATGCCGCGCAGCCAGCCAACTCGCTCACTGTCCGGCGAATTAACCTTGGATTTCATGTGGGATGTCTGGTTCGAGAAAAACTCATCCGGCCGGCGACTCCTTCACGCTGGCGGCATCCAATTGATAAACACCCGTCAACTTGCCGTGACTGCGCTGGACGCCGACATGCAACACGCCTTGCACGCGCAAGGGAATGTCCATTTCATTCGGCACACCGGAGCCGATGACATCCACGATGATGAATTCATGGATTTGCGGATTGCCGCCAAAGCAACAGGTGTTCTGGTTCATCGCCAGAATAAACTTGCTGACTTTTTTGCCGTTGTATTCCAGTGGAATCATGAAACCGTCCACGTTGACCGACTTGCCGTTGGCCGCGCGGATGCGTTCGGGAATCATCGCCATGATTTGCGCATCCGCCCAGGCCGGCTGGTTGGTGTTAAACAGCAAGCCATTATTCAATTTCACCTCAAAACCGGCCAGTTGATCGAAGCCGACGACATCGCCGGACTGAATTGTATTCGTGGGTGCGGGCGCGGTGTTGACCGGCGTTTTTCCAATGGGCTCGATCAAGTCGCCTTGGAGTGATGAATCCTCCGAAATATCGGTGGCATTGGCGGCCACGACGTGCAAGGCCAATACCAATTGAACCGCGACGCAAAAAACCATCAGTTGGTGCACGAAAATATCCTTCGTAATGGGTGATTTCATGTGGTGATCAAGAACGCGGCGTGAGATTTTGCGCCACATCGGTGCGATACGCTTTGATTGCCGGAACGATTCCCGCCAGTGCACCCAGCGCAACAAACACCACTGGCTCCCAAAGCATCACCGGATCAAACGCAAACGGCTCCAGCACGACGCCGGTTTGGCTGCGAATGATCCGGGTCACGATTGAAATCAGTCCCACGTAAAAACCAAAACCAACGATCACGCCCAGCGCAGAAATGGTCGCTGCCTCCAGCACGATAACCGAAGACACTGTCGTCCGGCGGGCACCGAGCGCCCGGAAAATGGCCAGTTCGCGGCGGCGTTCGTTCATCGAGTTGTATATGCTGGCGAGAATTGAACTGGTGGCCACCAGCGCCACCAGCCACGCGACCAGTGTCAGCACGCGGTCAAACCAGCCGATTTTGTCAAACAACTCCGCGACCACACGGCCAATCGGCCACGCAAACGTGAGCCGGTTGCCCTGCTTGTTGTAAAGCGTGTCCAATTGAAAGCCGGCCAGCGCGCTACCCGCCTTCAGCTTCACCAGCACGGCGCTCACGGCCGTGTCGGCCTGGGCGCCGTGGCCGCTCATCCGCTGAACACCTTCCAGGGGAATCCAAATCACGCGATCGACCGGGGTGTTGGATGGCTTGAGTACGCCGACGACAACATAAGTTTCCGAATGTTGCATTTGCTCGTCGAAAACCAGCCCATGGAACGGGTGAAACTTGTCGCCAATCTTGAGTTTCATTTTTTCCGCGACAAAGCTGCCAACGACCGCCGAGCGCCGTGCCGGATCAAACCAGTTGCCGCCCAGCCGCAACTCGAATTTTTTGCCGGGGGCGTATTCACTCTTCAAAAACAAGTCAGGCGTGGTGCCGACAATCCGCCAGCCATGATAGTTATCGCCAACCGCGATCGGCACCGCGAGTTCCACGTCGAGGTTGCTTTGGACATCCAAAAAGTCCTGCCACGCAACATTGCCCGGCGATGATTCCAGGTGAAAAATCGCGTTGAGCACGAGTTGCAGCTTGGAACCGCGCGCGCCCAACACCGCGTCAAAGCCGGCGTTGACGCCGGTGAACGCCGCCTGCGCCTGCGTCTTAACCACCCAGACCGTCAATAGTAACCCACCTGCCAAGGCCACGGACGCCGCGGTCACCGCGGTCGAAAGCGCGTGCTGGCGCAGGCTATGTAAAACAATGCCAACGATGCTCATACAGGCACCTCCACAGTCGCGACCTGATTGATTTTGGCGAAATCCTGCGTGTCATCAAACTGGCCGAGCACTTCGGAATCGTGGCTCACCAGCAGCAATGCCGCGCCGTTTTCGCGGCAGGCTTCGCGGATCAGCGCGAGCGCCGCAACCGAATTCTTGCGGTCGAGATTGCCGGTCGGTTCGTCAGCCAGCACCAATTTGGGCCGGTTGGCCAGCGCCCGTGCGACGGCCACGCGCTGCTGCTGGCCGGTCGAAAGCTGACTGGGGCGGTATTGCAGACGGCCTTCCAAGCCGACCAGCTTCAACAAATTCTCCGCGAACATATGATCCGCACCTTGACCAAAGGACATGCCCAACAGGACGTTTTCCAAACAGGTATAGCCCTGCAACAAATTAAAGGTTTGAAAAATGTAGCCGATGTTGTGCGCGCGAAAACGATCTCGCCGGGACTCGCCGAATTCGGAGACGGCCATGCCGTTGAAAAGAATCCGGCCGGTGTCCGGCTTTAAGATGCCCGCGATCAAATTCAGGAGCGTCGTCTTTCCCGACCCGCTTTCGCCCGCCAGGGCCAGTTGCGCCCCCGCCGCGAGCGAGAATTCCGGCACATTCACGATGCGATTACTGGCGCCGCCGGGAGCAATAAAAGATTTTTGCAGCCCGTCGATTTGAAGCAGGACTGAATCATTCGTCTTCATGGGTTCAGTTCAGCGGCGGAGGGCAAAGGCCAGAACCATGAACGAAGCGGCAGTAATCCACGAACCGGCCACGCGGATGCCAACCTGCTGCCATTTCTGTTTCGTAAAAATCGAAAGGTAATAGGCAATGTCTGCCACGGCGAGAACCAGGCCGAGCCAGGTTCCCACCAACGTTTTGGCAATGGAAAGCGCCGTGCCCTGTTCCACAGCGGAATCCAGCCCGAGAGCCAGGGCCGCCAGAGCGAAGATCGCGCCGACGGCAGCCACGGGAAGCGGTTTTGCTAGCGCAACCAACACGCCGGCAATCAGGGCGATGCCGATCAATATCGGCGGATAAACGGTTTTGACGATGCCCGCAGTCGTCAGCAACAGGGCAATCGCAGAAACGGGAATAAATATCGCCAGCGGGGTTTTCAGATTTAGAGGTGTGCGCTGCCCCGCCAACAGGCCGAGCCCCAAAAGCACGAGCAGATGCGCCGGGGTGGTGACCGGATGGATCACGCCGCCGAAGAAATCCCCCACGCCGGCGATGGCGGTGTGGGCGCTGGCCGTGCCGGGAAGCGCCAGCAGCAGCAACGCAACCGACAGCAGCCGGCGCAGGAATGATTTGTTTCTTTTCACGCCGAAATGAAGTTGAACAGGAAGCCCAAACCCACCAGCGCGATCGCGGCGCCGCCGAGGCGCACCAGCTTTTTGCCCCATGACCAGCGCACCAGCAGACCGAAGGCGATGCCGCTTAAGTGGAGCAATCCGGTGGCGATGACAAACCCCACGGCATAAGTCGTGGCGTTCGCGGCCTTGGGCATTTCCGCGCCATGCGCGTGGCCATGGAAAATGGCAAACGACCCGACAATCAACGCGGCGACCCACAGCGGCGGACGCACGGCGAAAGCAACGGCGATGCCGAGGATCACGCTGGAGAGCGCGATGCCGGTTTCAACGCCAGGAAGCGGGACGCCGAGGACGCCCAGCGCGCCGCCAAAGGCCATCACCATCGGAAACACCACGGGCAAAACCCACATCGCCGGCGCGCCGAGAAAGGCCCCCCAAAGTCCCACCGCCACCATGGCCGCGATATGGTCAAGGCCAGTCAACGGATGGATGAAGCCGCTGGTGAAGCCCCATACCGTGCCGGTTTCCTGATGGGCGCTGGCCGTGGCTGGAAACAGCCAAAGCGCGAGCAATAGCAGACAAAACCCGACCGGCAGGTTCGCCTTTGATTTATTCAATTTTGAGTTCATAACGCGGAATTAAACGAAGCCGGGGATTCTCAGATTGAACGCGCGGATGGAAAACCAGCCCAGGCCCAGCAGAAAAATCGCCAGCGACACGGCGTTCTTCACCCGCGCACCATATTGCCACTGCGCCAGCCAGACGGAGAACGGCAGCAGCGCGAGCACGATGCCCAGTTGCGCGAGTTCGACGCCGACGTTGAAGCTCACCAGCGGCCGGATGAGTCCCGCCGGCGGCAGGCCAAGCTGCTGCAACAGATTCGCAAAGCCAAAGCCGTGGACGAGGCCGAAGAAGAATGCCAGCCGCCACCGTTTGTTGGTGGATTTGATCCAAAGGTTTTCCAGCGCCACATAAATGATCGTAAGCGCAATGCCGGCCTCCACCAACCGCATGGGCAACGTGATGATCTGCGTTGCCGTCAGGATCAAAGTAAGGGTGTGGGCGACGGTAAACGCAGTGACGATTTTGAGCAGTTCGCGGAAACGGCTGACAACGATCAGCGCGAGCAGAAAACAAAGATGGTCGTAGCCGAGGAAAATGTGTTTCACCCCAAGTTCAAGGAAACGCAGCAGGCGCGATCCCAGCGAAGGAAGGAACCCGGTGTCGAAGAGATAATCCGGCTCCGACTGCGTGAAACTCACTTCCAAGGGCTGGCCTTGGGAGGCGAAAGTTCCGAGCACGGTGTGCTGCGAGCCGAGATCGTTGAAGAAATCAAAGGCCAGGGCGGCCGTTTGTGGCGTTTCAATCACGTCCTTGATAAAAGGAAAATGAATCAAACCGTCCGCCGTGTGCCAGTCCGCCGCTTCGATAACGTCGCCCTTGTCGGGTGGCCAGCCTGGTTCGCCCAGCCGGCCAAGGTCCACCTTGGTTCCGTTCAACTCCAGTTGCACGTGCGCGCGCAGGAATTGTTCAATCGCCGGTGTGGCGTGCCGCAATTCCTCCCGCGTGATCCGCCCGTCGCCGTCGGCGTCCACCTGGGTGATCTTTTCCAGCGTGAACAAGTCGTACGTCAGCCGGACGACCACCTGGCTCTCCGTCAGTTTGACCTGTGCATAACTGGTGTCCGGGTTGTGCGCAAAAGCCAACGTGTGGCCGGCCAAAAAGGCCAGCCACACCAGCGGCAGCAGAAACTGACGAAAGGCGACCACTATTTTGTCGCCGCCAGCGTTTTGGGTTTGTATGTGATCCATTGCGGGGACACCCAAACCAGCTCGCCGTTTTGCTGTTCGCCACGGACGTAATAATAACTGGTCTTGCCAGACGTCGGCGACGGATCGGTCCAGGAAAATTCCACCTGGTCGCTGTTCTCGGTCTCGGTGTGAATTTCCACGTCGTCCTTGACGATCACTACTTTGGCGAACGGCCCGGTGCCAGTGAGTTTGATGTTGAATTTCGGCGGTGTGCCAGCGGTGTATTCATCACCGAGGAAATGCTCCTTGCCGTCGGCCTCGCTGCGCACATCGGCCAGGATGTTGGCCGTGGCGGCGTAGGTGTGCCGCTGTTTGATCGCCTTGATGATTTCCGCGCGTGAATTGTCCTTGGCATAGACAATCGCATAGCTGATGTGCGTGGAACCGTGATCGCTGCTGCTCTCAAAACCAAGGCGATACCCTTTTTGCAGGGCGAGGTTGATGAAACCTTTTGGCTCCCAGCCGCCGATCGAATCATCCTCGGTCGGCGAACGAGGCGCGCCGGGGCGTTCGTAGTTCTGGCGGCAACCCTGATAGATTTCCACGAACGGCTCGACTTCGGGATCATTATCGCGCCAGTCCGTGCCCATGCCGGTGGCGCTCGTGTGGGAGGCCGTAACACCATTGTAGAAGTGCAGGTATTTGTAGAGCAGCAGTGTATCCGGCGCGTGGCCCACGAAGTCTCGCGCGGTGATCGGCAAGCGCGGCAAAGTACGAATGCCGCGTTGCGCGAAGATCACATTGCGATGCCCTTCGGGATACGGAACGCTGCGTTCATAGGTGAATTCCGGCGAGAATGTGTCGCCCAGATAAAACGCGTCGGTTGTTTTCTGGATCAGCCACCACGTATATTCGCGGCCGGCGCCGTTGTCGTGGTCGCCATTGCCTATCCAGTCGAAGTCCGCCACATCAATCGCGTACCGCCACATGTCTTCCAGCGCGCCGTCGTTGCCGCCGTCGCCGCTGATTTCCGTGTGTCGGTGAAATTCGCCGCGCACCGGGCGCAAAGCCTGTCCATCCACATTCACGCGATAGTCACGCACACGCTTCACTGCGGCCAGTTCCGCCACGGTCGCCGCGGATGGCTGCGGATTCGCGACCGGCGTGTTCGTCGCCGGTATCAAAGACACAGACGCGACTTGGCCGGGCGCTTTCAAGCGGCTTAGGAAGAGTCCATTGATGTATGGATCTCGATCTGAATTCAACGAAATGTTGCCGCCGCCACCGGTGGATTGCAAAGTCCGGTCCTGCCGGTGATCGCTGGAATGCGTGATAAGCAAACTACCGTCGTTCAACGCTACGACCGCCGGAACGTTGTAAAGCAGGTTGTCGGAATGCGGCACCAGGATCGGGCCAACCCAAGACTGGCCGTCGTAATAAGTCGCCCAGTTGAACCACACGGAGCCGAGCGGCGAACGCAAATCATTCTGCCGCGAGCGCGCGAAGATCCAGACGTGGCCGTTGGCATCCGTGACGATGCGCGCAATGTTGTTGTGCGGCTGATTTCTTTGAACGTCCGCCTCCTGGGCCACCTGCCGGCTTTCGCCACCCGGCTCCAGAGCCGGTGGACGTTGATTGATCTGGCGACGGCGTGGAGTCGCTCCCGGCAGGGCGTTTACAAATCCGTTCGCCGGCTGCTGCCACTGGCCATCCTTCAACACCGCCAGCCCGATTTGCCGGTCGCGATACAGCGGGATGCCCTTGTCGTGAACCAGCGCGCCCCAGTCCTTGCCCCAGGACGCCCCGCTCAATTCATACGCAATCCAGAGCGAACCATCACTGTTGTACGTCAGCGCTGGACGGGCTTCGTAATCCGGTGAATTGGCCACGGGCTGGGCGTCGCCCGCTTTGGCATCACCATCGAATTCGCGCAGCCAGACGTCATAGTCCCCTTTTTCGTAAGTGTCCCAGCCAATGGCCACGCGGCCCCCATTTTTCTCCGACGCTGCGGCAATGGCCGGCGCCCACGAATTCCTTGTTTGCGTGCTGACCCGTCTTTCAGGGCTCCAGCCATCGGCATCCTGGTGACGCTCAAAGATGCTGAAAACCTGCTGCCGCGCGCCTTGCCAAGCCACCCAGACCCGGCCTTTTGCATCGGTGGTGGCCACCGGCCAGACATCGTTCTCCCGGGATGCGGAAATTCGCTGGGGCTTGCCAAACTGGCCATCTTTGAATGGCCGAGCCCAGATGTCGAAATTCGGGAGCGGATCATTTGGATACGGTTTGTACGCCGTGTTCTCGGACCAGAAAACCCAGACTGTGCCATTGCCGTCCACCGCCACGGCGCTCTTGTAAATGTCCCGACCGGTCGCCGTCACGGCAATGGCCTCACCGGCGCGCGGGCCATCCACGGCGCGCAGCCAAAGCTGGTCGCCGCCGGGAGCCTTGGAAAGAAACGACAGGTCATCCGGCGCTGTCTCCCAGCGTTTCGCCCGGACATCGCGGTCCAGCCCGGGCGTGAAACTCGTGTACGCGGCATAGACCGTTCCATCCGCCGCCACCGCCGCCGCCGGATAATCATCGTCCGTCTTTGAATCGGTCAGCACTACGGCCGATGCGGTGCGCTCAACTTCCACAGCGTCACCCAGTTCATCCACAACTTTCCCATAAGGGACGTCCGCAATCTTGAAACTGAAGTCGCCCTGCACCGTTTTCACCTGAACCACGCTGTCCTCGGTCACATCGGTAAACGAGAGCAGCACGCCGTTGTCACTAATCGGGGCGTTGGTCCGGGCGTTTTGCGCTGCCAGCCGGGGGTTGTTGGCCCGCCTCGGCCCAACCGCCGGACGCGTGGCGGCCTGCCAGCTGTTGGTGCCATCCGTGGCATCTCCGCCGGCGAAATGCCACCCGCTGATGGCCGTCACCCTGCCAGGCGAAACCGTCACGGAGCCGTCCCAATTGGTCGGTGTTTTGTCATTCAATCCGAGCCGCAGCCGGATGCCGGCATCGTCGGCGTTTGCAGCTGCGCTGAAGAGGGAAAGGCCCAGCATTAAAGCGATTGTTTTCATAATGTTTTAAAAGCCGCCACCGCTCACTTGCTATCCGCAGTGCGTTTGGCCGACCAATCGTGCGATTGCGGCTCGCCATTGCGGACCGTTTCACTCTTCCCAGTAATCTTGTCGTCCGCGACGGTTCCCGAATAACTGTTGGTGGAAGACCGCCCGTTGAACTCACGCACGACGATAAAGGAAATCTTGTCTCCCTCCACCTTGCCGTTGGCAATGGGCGTGTCCGTCGTCGCGCCATCCCGGCCAGGCGAGGACACCTTGCCCGTCAATTTTTCGCCATCCGCCTTCAGGGTGAGAGTGGTGGTGCGATCCGGGCCACCATTGCGTCCGGGGGTGCTCCAAGTCCAGGTGCCGGAAGCGTCTGCCGCGTGCACTGCGGAGGCGGTTGCCGCCAGAAGGACTGCCAAAGTCAGGTGCTTGAGGAGGGAACTGGTTTTATTCTTCATAGTCATATTTTTAGTTAGCGTATTTGTTGCTTTGTGTTGTTGCTTTGTGACGTCTCATTTGATCGTGCCAGCGCCATGCAAAAAATCTGCCAGGCTCCATTGACACAAATCCCAAATTCTTAATCCCGCGGTTTTGGCAGGGCGGACCAACCCCAAAGCCCACCCTGCCATCGCACGACTCAATCGCGACAGGAACAATTCGCGATTGAGCAAGTTTTTCATTGATTGGTTGTTCACTGTTTTTAGGTGGAAGATTTCAATTCACCAATCCAAGCAGCAGGGCTTGGGCTTCCTGCCTGGTGGTTAGAACACTTTTCAATTCCGCCTGGGCGGCTTCCAGCCTGGCTTGTTTGATCTTTTGCGCAGCCTTATATTTGGCAATCAAGTCTTTGATTTGCCCGGCTGGCACATTGTCTTCCACCGCCTTCTGCAACGATTCCCGTTCCGCACTGGGCTGGCTGAAAAACGAACTCGAACCACTGCGCGAACTGCCACGGCTGCGGCCAAGCCCCAACAAATCAGACCTGCCGCCGAGTACGTCGCGGCCGGCGTCAACGACTTTTTGCACGAGCGGTTTAACCGCCTCCCACTCCACCTCGTTCGTGAAACTAAGCCGTTCTTGAATGCCATCCAAAATGCGTTGTTGGATTTGCGCTGGATCCCAATTGCCGCCGCCGGAACGATACCCGCGCGAACCGCCGTCATTGCCATTGTCTTGCGCCGACAGGCGGGTCGCGGTGAAGGCAAGCGCGGCCGCGACAGCGCATATTCTGATGATACTTTTTATTTGCATGAAAAATTCTCCGTTTGTTACATTGTTATTCCAGCCATTGGTTTGCCATTTCTGCTCATTTGTTGTTTATTTTTTGTGCTTGAATAAGGGAATTGGCCGCATTTACCTTTGGCCGGCGGAACGCCTCGCCACCCAATCGTGTGTTTCTGGACCGCCGTTGCGGTTAAAGCTGATCTTGCCGGTGATTTTATCAGCGCTGACCTCACCAGAATAGCTGCTGGTGAATTTGTTTCCGTTGAATTCCCGCACCACGTCGAAGGTAATTTTGTCACCGTCGAGCGTGCCATTGGAAATCGGTGATTCCACCGCCGCACCGTCCCGGCCCGGGGCGGAAACTTTGCCGCTAAGTTTGCCGTGATCTTCAGCGAGGATTAGCGTGGAGGCGCGCTCCGGCCCGCCGTTTCTACCGGGCGTGGTCCAGGTCCAAATGCCGGAAGCATCCGCTGCCGCACTGACTGGGCTGTCCAGCTCGACCCGGGTCGCGACAAAATCCAAGGTGGTGACATCCGCCACTTGGGCTAGGAAATGAATTCCATTCGTGCCAAGCGTGCCGGAATATTCGATGCGCAAGACATCGCCCGTATCAGCATTATAATACGTGACAAAAAAGACCGAGTCATTCGTGAATGTGCCTTCGGTCAGCGGGCCTTCACGTCGACTGCCATTCACGTTGTCGATCGCGGTGCCGGTTAATTTTGAACCATCCACATGGAAGGTATAGAGGACTTTATGCAGGCCGTTCGGCGTCTCAACATCCGCGCGCCACTGGCCGGAAACCTCAGCGGCGTGAAGTGCCACGCTGGCAAAAACTACGAATGCTGCCAGGCTTAGTTGTTTGAAAATCGATTGGAATTTCATTTATTGATTTCGTCATTTTTCTTTGTTGGCTTCCGATATAAAATTCGCTGGTTTCAACTTGGGGCAGGACGGATTGCCACAGGAGCGGCAAACCCGCCAAATCCGCTCCGCGACCAGGTAAATGTTTTCATGTTTGGTTTAATTTTCCCAAGTGATGCTTTGGCTATTGAAACAGCCGGAAGAACACCCGGGCGTTGGTGGCCGGTTCGTGATATGGACTCACCGCATTGGTGATGGTGATAAACGGTCCGTTAACATTGGTGGACCGCTGCAACTGGGCGGAGGTATTGGTCCATGTGACATTCAATCCGCCGCCCAAAACTGAGAAGCTGCCAAATACCGGCGGGTTGGTGTTGGCGACGACCGACGGCACCACCACCAGCGGCGGCGTCAGGGCGGCCTGAAAATGGGCCGCGATGCGGTTGGAACTCAACAGCGAATTGTAAACGGTAATATCATCAATCACACCGTCAAAGGTATCCTGGGACGAGAACGAATAGCCGTCGTGGCGGAAATTCGTTCCGCCCTGCCCCACGCGAATGGTGGTACCGGAATGTCCATAAAGCAGGCCGGCGGGATTGCTGTTTTCATTTTCAGAAACGTCGGCCAGCGCCCCGTTGGTGTAGAGCAGGATGTCACCGAGCGGATCGCCCAGCGTAGCGGTGTTGGTATCCGCGATGCCGTTAAGCTGCGCCACCACATGATATACCTGGCCGGTGGTAATGAGGGCGCGGGCATATACTGCAAAGGCGGGTCCCCCCCCCGACAGTGTGCCCCATTGCTGGAATGCGCCCGGGCCGTCGTTCGCAATATTGCCGCCGTTAACATACAGCCAAGCCTGGCTGGGACTGGTCGTCGTGTTGTCGGTGCCGTACAAATACACCACGAAGTATCGGGCCGTGGCCCCCTCGCTCCAAAGCCCGTAAGCATGATTGGTGACCTGCTGATTGCCATTGGTGTCCGTGTAATATCCCGCGTATGGCAGCGAATTGGCCTTGAACCAAAACTCGACTGATCTTTGGGGAAACGTATGCGGCGCCCCGGTGTTCGTCCAAGTAACGTCATATTCCTTGGCCGTAAACGTAATGTAATTCGTATTGGCATTGTTAAACTGGATTGCCGTGCCGGTGGAATTGGTAAAGAGTGCTGGCACGCCCAAGACGGGCTTGTTAAAGGTAGTACCCTGCGCAGTGGAAAGCGGGTCGAGCACAGAGACATCGCTGTTGACCACGGTGCCGTTGGTTTCATCCAGCCGATAATAGCGCACCGGACTGTCCACCAGTGTCTCCTGATAATAACTGACGCCAGATTGGAAAGTGACGTTGGTATTTAGCACATGTGGCTGCGCGGCATAATCCAACAATCCAGTGATGTAGAGTTTGTTGGTTTGCAGATTCTGCTGTTGGCCGGTGAACAGGGTCACCAATGTTCCATTGCTGCTGAGTGTGACGGCGTTGATTCCCAGCGTATTAATGGTATAGGTCGTCGGGTTAGTGGCCGTGACCGGGTCCAACTGCTTATTGAACTGGACCTGAACCTGATTCACGCCGCCACCATAAGCCGCGATATTTGTCACCGCCGCCGGGTTTTGGTCAAGCTGAATGGAGACGATCGCCGGTGAACTCGTGGCGGAACTGAAGTTGTTCCGCACCACCACCTTGTAGGCGCCAATGGTGTTGGTCGTCACGTTGACGCCCAGCGTCCGGTTCGTGGCTCCGGCAAGCGGGGCATTGGTAAAATACCATTGGTATCCGAACGGGGCGTAGCCGGCGGGGGCCACACCCACGGTTACCACGTGGTTTTCCAGTCCGATTATGCTTTGCGGCTGGCCGGAAGAAGGAATCGTCACCGGCCCCACCAAACCATCGGCGAAGTTGAGGTTGATGTCATCGAACCAGTGCGTTTCATAAACGGAAGCCGTGGTATCGGCCGCAATGCCCACTTGGCCGCCCAACACCGGCTGGAAACCCGTGGCCAGATTGGTAATAACGGTCACGCCGTCATAGCCGACACTGAGCAAGCCGCTGATCAGCAGATTGATGTCCACATTGGCCCAGTGCCCGTCGGTGTTGTTAAGGGCTGGAATCCCGCCAACTCCCGTCAATACATTGGTCAGATTGACGCCATACCACAGCACAGAAATCGAAGGCGGCGCATTGCTTAGATTATTGAACGACACGCTCAACCGATTGGTCAACGGAGTCACCAGATAACCCGCTTCCGGTTTGCTGAACGTTGCCGCCGGTAAATCCGGAGCGATGTTCACGGAGAAGCCGGCGCCTGCTGGCGTGGAACCGTTGGAGAGCCGCGCCTTGAAGCGGATATGCGCCTGCGTGATATCATGGCGGTCAGTAAACACCACCGCCCCGTTTTGATTGGTGGCGGCATCCGTCACGTCAACGAACCCGCTGCCGTCGTAACTGCCGCTGTTGGTCACATAAGCCTTGCCCGCAACTTGCACGCCGACCGGGAGGCCGCTGTTGAAACTGTAAGTGGTGCCGGCGGATGCATTGTAACCGAAAGCCAGGTTCGTCGGATTCGGTGTGACCGTGCTCGTCAATGACGAGTTCGTGATATTCGCCACGGTCAGCGTGTAATTTGAGCCAACCAGGAAGCCAAAACTTCCCAATAGTTGCACGCTGCTGGCCCCGCCCAGGAGCGTGGCGTTCGTAATCACGATTGAAGTGCCCGCCGCATTCTTGAGCACGTAGTTGGCGCGATTGGTCGCCGTGGTCTTGCTCACCGGTTGATTAAAGGTCAGCACCAGCGAGTTCGGGTTGCCCAGCGTATCCAACCGGGACACCGCCAGTGGAGCGGGATTCGTCACCAAAAGATTTGCAGCGTTGGTGCCCGCCTCGTAATGTAGCGCCACCAAATTCGAGGACAAGGCAACATTGTAGAGCGACAAGTCGTCGATCACGCCGCTGAAGCTTGCCGTCGTGCCGCTGCTGCCGTCGTGCAGCAGGGTGCCACCCCGGCCAATTTCAATGTCGCTGGTGTGCGCATAAAGCTGCCCCACGCCACTGACCGTGGAAACGGGTGCCCCGTTGACATAGAGGATCAACTGGCCGTTGGTGCTGACAGAGTCGCCATTGAGCACCGCCACCACATGATAAGTCTGGCCAGCTTGAACCGTCGTTTGGGCATAGACAGGCGTGGTCGTGAGCGGACTGGTGGCGCCCCACGGGGAACCAGGGCCATCAGACGCATTATTCCAAGCATGAAAGATCAACTGGGCAACATCCGGGTTGGCGTTGGCAGGATCGCGCCAGAGATAGAGGGCCACCCCGCGAGTAGCGGCACCTTCCTCAAAGAGGGTGTTGGCGGCGGTCAAACCCGTCTGTCCCGGTGCCGGCAGCGAACTGGCATTAAACCACAACTCGACGGTCTTCTGCGCGTACGGACCGGCCGTATTAATATCCGCCCCATTCGGAACCACCAAGTAATCACTCGTCGCGGACGACAAGCCAATGGCAGTATCCTGAGGTTCTGCCGGTATCAGACTGGTTGCACCCAAGGTCGGACTGCCGCTCAGCGGCACGACTCCGCTTGAAATCGGATCGGCACTCGTAACCAGACTCGCCACCGTCAAACCACTGACGCCTTCGTCAAACCGCCAATAGCGCACGGCACCATCGTTGATGATCTGCGCTGCATAATCCGCGACCCCCGCCACTGTGGCGACAAACGAACCGGTGGTCGTCAGGCTGTTGGCCGCCGCCGTCGCGTCTTTCAAGCCGGTGATCGTGAACAGATAAACCTGGTTGCGCTCCAAAGTGCCGGTGGTCAGCGTGACCGTCTGCCCGTCGGCACTCAAGGTAGCCGAATAGAGCGCCAGCAAACCAAGGTTATACGTGGCCAGGCTCGTGGCGGTGGTTGGATCCAGCGGCTTGTTGAAAGTCAGCACAACTTGGTTGTTGCCAAAGGCCAGAATGCGGGCGCTCAGCAGTTGCGGCGGAGTCGTGTCCGGTGTAACCGTCAATGTCGCCGTGGCGCTGTTGGTCTGGCTGAATTCATTGCTCAGCACCACGGCATAGCTGCCCGCGGTGCCGCTCCCGCCGGTGCCAGGCTTGCCCAAGACACTCAACCCTGAGTTCGTGGCAGCGGCAATGGCCGAACCATTGTAATACCATTGATAGGTATAGGGCGCGGCTCCGCTGGGAATCACGGCAAAGGTCGCCGTCTGGTTCTCCAGCACCGTGATGTTCGTCAACGATGGATTGTTGGCAAAGCCCACCGGGCCGATCCCGCCGTCCGTGTAACTGATGTACACATCGTCAAACCAGTGCGTTTCAGAATTGACGCCCGTCTGCGCCGCGATTTCAAGCTGGGCAGCCGGCACCGGCACAAACCCGGTGGCCAGATTCGTGAAAATCAAAACCCCATCATAGGACAGGCTCAGGTTGCCGCCAGGAACGAGCTGGAGATCCACATTCGCCCAGTGGCCGTCGGTGCTGTTGATGCCCGGAACGCCGCCCGTGCCCGTCTGTATGTTCGTCACCACATTGCCCTGCCATTTCACGGTGATCGCGGGCAACACCACGCCATTCACCAAACGGTCGTTGTCAAACGCCACGACCAAACGACTCGCCGTGGGCGACGCGGGCGGGACATAGCCCTTCTGTTCGTCAAAATAAGTCCCCGGCGGCAAATCAGCGGCCAAATTGACGGAGAAGCCGTCGCCTGGAATGGCGCTGGCGCCGCTGATGCGCGTCTTGAAGTTCAAGTGGAATTGCTGCACGGTGCTTTTGTTCGAGAACAGGATGACGCCAGCTTGATACTGGGAAGCGTCGGTCAGATCGGCAAAACCGCTGTTGTCGTAACTGCCGCCCGCCGCCAAATAGGCCGGACCATAAAGACTGAAGCCATTGGTGCTGCCGTCGTTGAACGTATAGAGCGTTCCCGCCACCGGCGCGTAGACAAACGTGGCCGTGGTCGGATTCGGCGAGAGCGTGTTGGGCGTGGTGTCCAAATCCTGAATTCCAGACACCGTCAATTGGTATGTGACGCCCACGTGAAAATTGAACGCTCCGGCGAGCTGCACCGTTTGCTGGCCCGGCAGCAAGGTCGCCTGGGTCACCACCAGACTCGACCCGCCTTGGATTTGCAGCGCGTAATTAGAGAGGTTGAGAGCCGTGGATAAACTGACCGGCTTCGAGTAAGTCACGCGGACGCCGTTGGGGTTGCCTCGCGTTTCGACCAGCGTGACCGCCGGCGGGGTCGTGTCCGGCGTAATGGACAAAACTGAGGGTGAACTGGTCAGTGAACCGTAGGCATTCGTGATGACAAATTGAAACGAAGCCCCATTATCCGCCGCGTAAACAGGCGAAAACTGCAGATAGGACAGATTTGCCCCCGGCACCTGGACCCCGTTGCGAAACCACCGGAACCCGGTCGGCTGCGTGGCCAGCACATCCGCCTGCAGGATCAGCACCGAGCCTTCGTTGGTGGCCACCGAAGAAAGCAAGTCGCCACCATTAAACCCATACGAATTCAAGGTGGGCACGGTATAAGTACCGCGGAACGGATTATATTCATATTGCGCCAGATGCAGGGTGGGAATGATTTCCTGCACCCCATCCGGGCGCTGCCAGCCCACCTGTACATAGCTGTTGCTGGCACTATTCCCCTGGTGAATTATTTCGAGATAATATTTCTGGCCACCCACCAGCGCGATGTTGGTGGACTGCCTCGTATTCAAACGCGCTCCCGTGAACAAGGCCGTGCCCCGGTTGGTTTCGTAGGCGATGAGCTGCTTGCCCGCCACAGCCAAATTGGTGCTCAGCCACAATTGCGAATCATTATAGCTGGCAATGAAGAATATGTAATTGCCGTTGGTGGGCGCTTCCAGATAACCGCGCGTATAACTGCCGAACAACTTGGGATAATACTGGCTGTCGCTTTTGCTTTGCAGACCGAAGTTCGGATAGTAGGGACTGAAATCATCCAACTGTTCCTGAAACGACGGCGAATTCGGAAAAGCCGCCAGACTGACGAAATTGCTGACCGTGCCATTGGCATCGTAATAGATGAGCCGTTGAATCGAGCCGCCTTGAACGGTTTGCGCCAAGGTGACGAGGGCAACCAACGCCACTGCAAATCGCATAAAATAGTGAAGTTTTAAAAAATGGGTCGTTTTCATGTTAAAGAAGCTGGTGTTTTTTTGTGATGGCGGGTGTTCGTGATCAAATCATTGCACCCAGCCCGGCATCTGATAGGAGGTCCACCGGTTCTCATCCCAATTGCGGCTCCACTTCAGGCCCCAGAGATCTTTCACATGCAGACCGCGGGTTGAGCCGTCAATGAACACGGAGTTGAGCCGCTTGCCGTGCCGGTTGTTAAAGGAGAAATGCTCCATTTCATAGCTGGCAAATCCCGAGGAGGGCGCGCTGGCGGAGCCATCGCCCGTGCCGGAGGTGGAGGAGTAGGCATCGGGTTGATCGGAGGCCTGATATTGTGACACCGTGCCGTAATCTGGCCCGCCGCCGCGCCACCGCGAATCCAGTTGCAAAGGTATGTTTGCCACATTGCCGGAGAGCGTATTGAGGCTTCCCCAATGGTAGGCCTGAGGGCGACCTTGAATGTCCTGGTGAGCCCAATAGACCCAAAGATTCAAGCCATAGCTGGATGCCGTGCCATCCACTTGCACATAAGCGGTCTTGCTGCTGCCATATTGAATCGCACCGGCATTATTCGAGACAATCGTCACCGCAATGGGGCAGGTCACCAAGGACGGCTTGGCGCTCCAGTAGCTCTTCAGCACCATGAACCATTCGCCGCGCGCCTGCCCTGACGCCGACGGATCCGTGCCGGTGGAAAAATGGCCGTTATAATCCCCCGTGTACAGATTCCAATAAACACCCCATTGGCGAAGATTGGAAACACAGTTGATGTTTTTCGCCTTGTCCTTCGCCTTGGCCAGGGCCGGCAGCAACAGGGCCGCCAGAATGGCGATGATGGCGATGACCACCAGCAATTCAATCAAGGTGAATGCGCCGGTGAAAGGTTGCCTCCGGCCGGGCCTGCGGTTGAGATTGGGGGCGTGCGTGTTAGGCGGAAGCGCCAATTTTGAGGTTCCGCTCTGATTTGAGACCGACCGGACTTTGCTTTGTATCTTCATGGTGATGAATCATAATTATGGGTTAATGTTTCACCTCCAGCAGTCCGGTCGGCGTGCTCACCTCCAGTTGTCCGGTTGGCACAGTAAATAACGACCTTAACGGTCGCCATTGAAATAAATTTACATTAATAAACGACCATGTCAATAGATTTTAATAACTTTTGTAAATGTCCGCTGATTTATTGCGATTTTCAGCATTTTTTATAGGCGATACGCAGAATCGTCATTTGATGATTTTCAAACCGAAACGGATTCGAGGTGCAGATTAGAATCCAGCTTGTGTTCTTTGAGCCGAGTTGGATTAAAAAGCTTCGTTTGATATTTCAATACGGAATCGCAAAGCACCGAAATCTTCTGTCCCGGTCCGCGTTCCTGGCCGAAACACACCGCCAGCGAGGTTGATGGCCGCAGGCAGACCGAGAAACAATCCTTCCCCGCGCAAGAGTTGAAAGAAGCTCGATTAGAACCGTTACGCTCCGCAAATTATTTGGCGGCCGGTTTGAGGCGCAACGAGGAGTCGAGGCTTTCATGCAACAAGCGCACTGAGGCCACTAGGGCGGCCACATCGGCAGGCAGTCCGTCGAATTGTTCCGCCGAATGCCCCTCAGCCGCGGCGCGTGCGCCGGATGCGATGATGGCGGTGAGGCCGGCGTCCACAAGCCCCGCCTCGATGAAATGCTTTTGAAACAGCGTGAACGTCTCCCCGTCGCTCTTCGGTTGCACCCGCTGGACGACGAGCAATGCGCGCGCCGCGGCAAGCGCAGCGGCATAGAGGCGCCCGGCTTCCTGCGACTCGCGCGCGTTGGCCAGATCCATCTCGATCAAGTCGAACACGCCGGCGCTACATTCGCCCTGGCCGCGACCCGCCAGCGAAAACAATTCGTTGGCGTCCCAGTCGTAATAAAACTCCTTCCGGCGGGCGAGCGTCGGAACGTCCTGATGTCGGGCCAGGATTCCGCCCGCGATGTCTTTTCCGCCCTGGTCAATGAACTGGTGAAAATCCTGGGCATCGGCTGACGTCTTCCAAGCGGCCAGCAATTCGCAAACGAACGCCGGGACATTCTTGGCCGGCACCGCGCCAATATTCGTGCCGAAGCGCGACTTGCCTTCCGCCACGCGTCCGCCCAGTTGCACGGCATAAAACGGAACCAAATTTTCGCCCACCCGCCGCGTTGCGCCGGAAAAGCCGATGTTCCCAATGGGATGTCGACCGCAGGAATTGGGGCAGCCGCTGATGTGGATTGAAAAATCACCAAGACTGTCCAGGTCCAGTTTGCTCGTGTTCAATTCGCCTCGCACCGCTTTGGCGAGCCCGCGCGAGAGGCAGATGCCGAGTCGGCAGGTGGAGGCGCCAGCACAGGCGACGAGATTGCGCAGCACCGGTGCCTCGGGATCGGCGAGGCCAAGCGCGGCGAGCCGTTGATGCAACACCGGCAATTCCGCCGCAGTAATCCAGCGCAGTCCGGCGTTCTGCGACTGTGTCGCCCAGAGAATGTGGTCGCCGTGCGCCGCCAAAATATCAGCCAACGCAGCGGTCTTGCTTGCCGGGATATCGCCGAGCGTCAGCGGAATTTGCACCAGAAAAAATCCCGGCTGCTTCTGCGGCGCCACGTTGTGCGCGAACCAGCGGTTGAAGTGAGCTGAACCATTTTCCACTTCCCCGTTCGCGGCTGCGATCGTGGGTTGGGGCAAGGGACGTGGTTCCAGTGGCGGGGGATTGCTGGCGCGCAACGCGACGAGTTCCTTTTCATACAATTCACGGAACGCCGGCAGCCCGATTTTCTCGACCAGAAAACGCAGCCGCGCGAGATGCTTGTTTTTGCGGTCGCCATTTTTGTCGAACACGCGCTTGATCGCTTCGGCCACGACAAAGGCGTCGCCAGCCGGGATGAACTCATGCAGCAAACTGGAGAGCCGGCTTTTGCCGCCCATGCCGCCGGCGACGTAAACCGCAAAGCCTTCTACGGCGCCCTGTTTGCGCGCAATGAAACCGAGATCGTGAACCGTCGCGCCGGCACAATCCCTGGCGCACGCGGCAAAGGCGATTTTATATTTGCGCGGCAACTGGAGGGAAATCGGATCGGCGAGCAACCGCTCCGTGGTGGCGACCGCATAGGGCGTAACATCAAAAACCTCATCGCGGCAAACGCCGGAATCCACGCAGGCCGTGATGTTGCGAACCGTGTTGCCACCTCCGCCCTTGGTAGACAGCCCGGCCCCGGCTAGCGAGCGCAGCGCGGGAATGATGGAATCCAGTGGCACGCGGTGGATTTGGAATTCCTGGCGCGTGGTGATATGCAGCAGGCCGTTGCCAAATTGTGCCGAAACCTCCCCCAACCGGCGCAGATGTGGCACCGTCACGCCGCCGGCGGGAAAACGGACGCGGAGCATGTAGGTGCCATTCTCACGCTGCTCGTAAACGCCCTGCGGGACGCGGATGATGCGAAACTGCCCTTCGTTGATGGCGCCGAACTTGAAACGCTCCACGACATTTTGGAATTCATCCAACTCGGCTTGGATGCGGTCAGAGACCCGGAAAGTCCAAGTTTCACTCGGCTGGCAGGCTTTAAGGATGGTTGGCATAATTAATATCTAAAAACGACCATACAAGTCGTCTATATTTCGGTTTGCCTCTCTCCTTTTATTGGCGATTTTCTTACCGGAATTGCTCAGGTGAGCGCCTGCAAAAGGCTGTGGAACTTCTCGTCCTCAATTTGGCTGTTTCCGATTACGAGGAGGACGACTAGTCCTTAAACAATTGCGTGGCTATGTTTAAATCGCAAAGTCGGTGTATTCCGGTTTTGCGGCTTCGGAAGGAGGGGACAACATGCCGGCGGCGACGGTGGCGTTGGTACCCAGTTCCACTAGGATGAAGGACCCTGTCAGCCGGTTTTGGCCATAGCCGTCAAAAACCAATGGATTATCCGTGTGGATTTTGATAACGCCGACGTCATTCAACGCCAGCGATGCCGGGTTCGGCTCGGGCTCGTAGGTAATGATATCGATGCGGCTCTCGATCTGCGTGATGACCGCCTGCACGGTCTGCGTGGTGTGCTTGAGAAAATATTTTTTACCCGGCTGCAGCGGCCGCTGGTGCATCCAGCATACACGCGCCTGCAAGTCCGCACTGCGTCCCGGCAAGTTTTCAAGACCCACAATCATGTCGCCCCGGTTCACCTCAATGTCATGTTCCAAACGGAGCGTCACGGATTGCGGGCAGAAAGCCTCGGCGAGCGGGCCGTCATAGGTCCAAATGTCTTGCACTGTTGTCTTGATGCCCCCGGGCAGTACTACGACTTGCTGGCCTTTGCGGACAATGCCGCTGGCCAGTTGACCGCTCAGGCCAAAAAAATCCTGCCGCAACTTATCCGCAGGCTGCTTTCGGCGATTGATCCATTGGACCGGAAACCGCAAACTGGCCAGATTCCAGTCACTAGCGATGTGAACGTTTTCCAAATGGCCGAGCAACGTTGGGCCTTCGTACCACGGCGTGTGTTTGGAAGCGTCCACCACATTGTCGCCATTGAGCGCGCTGATGGGCATGAATTTCACGTCACGAAACCCACCCAGCTTTGGTAGAAAGCCCTCGATCTCCGCACGGAGTTCCTGAAAACGCTGCCGGCTCCAATCCACGAGATCCATCTTGTTCACCGCGATGATCAGATGTGGTATGCCAAGGAGCGCGGCGAGGTAGACATGCCGGCGCGTCTGCTCAATGACCCCGAGACGGGCATCCACCAGCACAGCCGACAGGTTGGCGGTGGAGGCGCCAGTAACCATGTTGCGTGTGTATTGGATATGGCCAGGCGTATCAGCCACGATGAACTTGCGCCTGGGCGTGGCGAAATAGCGATACGCCACGTCAATCGTGATGCCTTGCTCGCGCTCGGCGCGGAGACCGTCGGTTAGATTGGCGAGATTGATCTGGCCACCGCCGGTAATGTCCGCAGATCGTTCCAGCGCCTCGACCTGGTCTTCCATGAGCGACTTGGAATCGTAGAGCAGCCGGCCGATGAGTGTGGACTTGCCGTCGTCAACACTGCCGCAGGTGTTAAAGCGGAGAATTTCAATGGGGCGTGATTGGGTTGGCATGAAAAATCAAAAATATCCGGCCTTCTTCCGGTCTTCCATCGCCGCTTCGCTAGCCTTGTCGTCGGCGCGGGTGCCGCGCTCCGTCACGCGCGCGGCGCTGACCTCGGCAATGATGTCGTCGATGCTATCGGCGGGAGATTTGATCATGCCCGTGCTGATCATGTCGGCGATGGTCCGCACGCGGACAACCAGCTTCTTGACTGGATCGTTTGGCTGGGGCCGCGCGCCAGCGTACGGGTCGGGCTTGGTCGCATCAGTGTGGGCGGGCGGCACGGGAATCCATTGGCCGCCACGACGGAAACAGTCACGCTCATGACTGAAATAGATCGTGGGCACGGCGAGCTTCTCCTTTTTGATATATTCCCAGACATCCATTTCCGTCCAGTTGGAGAGCGGGAAGACGCGCATATTTTCGCCGGGATTGACCTTGGCATTGTAAAGGTTCCAGATTTCTGGCCGCTGGTTTTTCGGGTCCCATTGGCCGAACGAATCGCGGAAACTGAAGAAGCGTTCCTTGGCACGGGCCTTTTCTTCGTCACGCCTGGCGCCGCCAATGCAGCAGTCAAACTGGAACTCGTCAATGGCGGCGAGCAGGGCGGGCGTCTGGAGTTTGTTGCGGCTGATCTCGCCGGGCGCGGGCGTGGCCAGGCCCTTGGCGATGGCGTCATCCACGGTCCGCACGATGAGTTTGGCACCAAGTTCCTCGGCGCGCTGGTCGCGAAAAGCAATTAACTCTGGAAATTCATGACCGGTCTCAATGTTCAGGAACGGCATGGGTATGTCCGACGGACGAAATGCCTTTTCGGCCAGGCGCAGGAGGCAGACGGAATCCTTGCCGCCGGAAAAAAGCAGGGCAGGACGTTCAAACTCGGCGGCAACTTCACGCATGACGTGAACCGCCTCGGTTTCGAGGAATTGCAGGTGGTCGAGATGATAGCTGCTCATTTCAAATTCTCATGCTTCAGGCGGATACCGAACGAAGATCGAGTGCTGCTAACCGCGCGGCACATACGGGACATTCGGGATTCTGCCGGATTTTGAGTCGGCGAAATTGCATGGAGCCAAGATCCATCGCGAGAAGCACGCCGGTCAGCGGCGCACCAAGGCCGGTAAGGACTTTTACGACTTCTACCGCGCCCAGGCACGCGACCGTGCCTGAAACCGCGCCCAGCACGGGAAACTGCCGCCGCCACGTGGCAGGCACTTCGGAACACAGACACGCCAGACATCCTGTGGCGCCAGGAATGAAAGTGGTTATATGCGCTTCAAGGGCATACATGGCGCACTCCACCATAGGGCGATTCAACGCCACGGCAGCACGGTTCAAGGCAAAGCGTTCCTCGAACAGCGGTGCAGCATCAACAATCACGTCGGCTTGATTGACTAAGTCAACGGCGTTGGCATCAGACACGTTTTCACCAACCCCAATGATTTCAATGTTCGGATTCAAATCGCGAAGCCGACGGACAATGCTTTCAATTCTCGGCTTGCCGATTTGATCATGCGTCTGGAGCAATTGCCGGTTCAGATCGCTGGGGTGCAGTTTGCCGCCGTGGGCAAGAATCAGCCGGCCAACCCCGGCCGCCGCAAGCTCATAGGCCACCAATCCGCCGAGGCCGCCCACGCGCGAAATGAGCACGCTCGCACGCTTAAGCTTGCGCTGCGCCAATTCGCCAAAGTCCGGCAGCCACATCTGCCATTCGTAAATGGCGCGTTCTTGGTCAGTAAGTTCAGGCAATTCTTCAAACATAAAGGGGATCGTTCAGTGGAGTTTCAACAACTTGTCCGGCATCGAGTCGAAAGAGCACGTCAGCGAGCCTGGCCGCTTCGCTGCGTAGATGCGTGACGTGAAGGACGGTGACAGCGGTTTCGCGCTGCACGCGGTGGAGCAAATCGGCAAGCGGTTCGCGCGTGTCGTCGTCAAGCGCCGAGAGCGGCTCATCCAGCAGCAACACTTGCGGTCGCGCGGCCAGCGCGCGGCCCAACGCCACGCGTTGGCGTTCGCCTCCGGAAAGTCCGGGCGGGTGGCGATCGAGCAAGGCAGCAATGCCCAACGGTGCTGCCAGTTCTTCGACGCGCCGGGCAATTTCATTGGCCGGACGACGGCGCACGCGCAACGCAAATCCCAGATGCTCGCGCACGGTCATCGTCGGAAACAAAGCGCCATCCTGCGGCACATAGCCCAGCCCACGTTCGCCGGGGGCCAGATGAGTTACTTGGCGATCACCCAACCAGATGCTGCCGGCGTTCGGCCGGCGCAGGCCACAGATGATTTCCAGCAGGGAAGTTTTCCCGCCGCCAGTCCGCCCCATGAGCACGCCATAGCTTCCCGTTGGCACGGTGAACGAGATTTTTTCGAGCGCAAATGCACCGGCGCACCAAGCGATATTGTCGAAGCGAATCATACCCGTTCCCCCACCAAGCGGACACTTGCCAGCACGACGACAGCGAGCGCGACCATGAGCAGACTGACGGCGATGGCGGCTTCAAGATTGCCCACGCTCAATTCGAGCCAGACGCTCGTGGGCAAAACCTCGGTCTTCATCCGGGTGGCACCGGCGAACACGAGAATGGGACCGAACTCGCCGAGGCTGCGCGCCCAAGCGATGCTGGCAGCCGCGAACATTCCTCGACGCGCGGCCGGCAAAGTGACCAGCCAGACTGCGCGCGTTCGCGTGCAGCCGAGCGTCAGCGCGACATTTTCCGGCCGCTCCGAAAGGTGCTCAAACGTCCCGCGCATGGTGCGCACCGCGAAGGCCGCGCCGATGACGAATTGCGCCAGCACGACACCGGCAATGGTGTAAGTAAACGGGATCACACGCTCAATCAAATGTCCCACCATCGTCTGAAAAAAAATCAGCAGGCACAATCCGACGACCATTGGCGGCAGCACGATGGGGATATCGAGGGCGGCATCCAGCCAGACACGACCGCGAAAATGGCCGCGCGCGAGCAGGTATCCCACCGGCACGGCGAGGAGCAACGACAGGCCGGCCGTCAGCGTGCAGGTGATCAAACTTAGCCCGATGGCATAGCGGATTTCCCGGGTCTGCAACGCGTGCCACAAATCATGCGGCGAACTGTGAACGGCAGCCGCCCCCAGCAACCCGAGCCAGAACAGGAGATAACTGCCGGTTACAATACCAAGTACCAGCCAAAACGGGTCAAACGCGCGTCGGCTCACTGCTTCGTTTGGTTTGGCGGCGCATCATCGGCCAGCAACCAGGCGGGAACTTTGATGTCCGCGCTCTTGATGGCGGCGTCGTTCCGCCACCGGAAACCAGCGGTTTCAAAGTATTTTTGGTTGGCCCGGAGATGATCCAGCAACCGGTTGGCCAGCTGCCGGTGTTCGGAATCACCCCGCACACTGAACGGCTGCACGGCCTTGGCCCCCGCCATGTCCAGGGGCAGGTAATCCAGGTGTGTGCTTTGCGCGATGGCGTTCACGCGATACACGACCACCGCGTCCAAAGCGCCAGCCCGGAGTTGATTGATGAGAAAGTCGGCTGTCGGCACCTCCACCACGACGTTCTTCTGCACATTGGTCACCAAATTCACACTGCGCAACAGGCCGCGGGTGATATAGCCCAGCGTGCTTTGCTGCGAATTGCAGATGCCGACGCGCAGTCCGGTTTGGGCCAGATCGGCCAGCGTATGAATGCCACGCGGATTTCCCTTTTGCACTGCCATCCCGATGTCCGTTTCGGTCAGCGCCACGGCGTCCGGAAAATATTTGGCCACGGGCGGCACAAAACAGAGGTCACAGGCGTAATAAGCGTCAGGGAACTTCGGATTACTGGCGGTGGCCATGGCTTTCATGGAGGCACACAGGATGCCGCAGCCATTGATTACGGTGGTGATTTCTGCCCCCTCCCGGTCCGAAAACTCATGAAGCAGGGCTTCGACAGCCGGTCGGTTCACTCCGCCGCTGTAGAGAATCAGTTCCGGTTTGGCCGCCCACTTGTCGCCGGGCACTGGTGTGAATCCACTCTTTTTGAAGATCGTCCCGCCTTTTTCCGGTGCCGCCAAATAGCGCGCGAAGCGTAATGCCGAGGTTGGATTCTTGGTGAAATCCAGCACCGCAGCGCTGGCATTCTCAACTCGCGCCGATAATTCAGGCACTTCCACCGCTTCCAATCCGGTGAACGTGTTGACCGTGGAGTCCCAGACGATCGCCGCGTCCACTGCGCCAAGTTTCAGGTCGTTGGCGATTTCCGGCACGGTGGGTTTGGTCACGACGGCGTGGGTTGCGAGCGCTGCGTAGTTCACGCCCAGCGCAGCCTTCGTGGCCTTCCCGACACTGGCGGCTTCGGGGTTCGCCAACGCCACGCGCACGTCGTCACTCAACAAATTGGCCAGGCTGTGAACGCCCTTCGGATTGCCTTTCTGGACAGCAATGACCGGATGCTGACGCGCGAGCGGTATGACTTCGCGAATCACGTCGAACTTGCGCGCGTCGGCCAACGATCCATCATCGGCAGCGATGAACAGGTCGCCCTGCTTCGCGACGCGAATATCCGCGAGCAGCGTGCCTGTGCCGCCATACTGGAGTTGCACCTCCACACCCGTCTCCGCGCGATATTGTTCGGCAATTGCCTCCACCGGCTTCTTCAGGCCCGCAGCGCAGTAGACAGTGAGCTTGCCACCATCCGATTCCGCCGCCGGTGCGGCAATGGCCAGAGCCGCGCCGCAGACCACCAACAGCACAATTGCTCCGAGGTTGTCAGGCTTTATTCTCATAAACGATTGTTTCCAGGTTTCATAAAATGTTGTTTCAAAGTTACGGGCAGGGTCAGGGAAACTCCTCCCGTGGCTGGATGACCACGGTCTCCGGTTTCAGCGAACCGGACGGCGATGCGGCCACGCTCGCCTTCTTCAAGGCTTCGTCCCAATCCACGCTCAACAGCAAATCCCAGCCGGGGTTCTGGGCCTTGACTTCGCAGGAACAGGAACCGAGGAGAAAGTGCGTCACGTCCTCAATGAAACTCTCGTTCAAGCGGTCGTGCTGCCACGCACCGAGCACCCGACCGCGGCCAAACACGACGGCGACAAACGGCTGGTCCGCGGGGAAAGAACTCAATCCCGCCGGGCCGGCGAGCTGCGAAAACAACGCCACTTCGTTGGCGTCGCTCCGCTTCACGCGCAGCAGCGAAAGCTGCACCTTGAGTTTCGGGCCGGGACCCACCTGGCTGTCAGGATCGTTGGGATCTAGCCGCGGCAAACCGGTCGCGGATTCCAGGAAGCGCAGGCGGTTGGTCAGCAGTTGCGCCGCCGCTTCGTTGGCGTTTGTTTGGCCGCCTTCAACCAGCACCCAGACGGCGGAATCGCCGCTCAAGATCCGTTTGACCAAAGCCTGCCGCGCGGGTGAATCCGTCAGCCGATGATAGGCGTCCAGGGAGAGTTTTCCCTCCCACGCCGGATTTTCCGATCCACGAACATGGTACGGAAAAAACAACCGCGTGCCGTTGGTACCGACCGCAGTTTGCAGATTCAAGCCGGAGCCGGTGCTAAGATTGCGGATCTCCGAGGCCAGCGGCTCGGCCTGGAAAACGGCGGGCGCGGCTTCCAGTCGGAACGGGTCGGCCGGCCAGTGATCCAGCGCATAGCGAAAGACCGGCACATCACAGCCAAACGCGGCGGAAGCGCCCAACGTCAAGGTGACAGTCGCTGAACAGCAGCCCCATAATAGGCGGCGGATTGATGTAGATTTTTTCATCGGAAAGACGAGTGGTTGATTTCGTCGCCGGTCACTAGGGCAAGACCGGGGGTTTGGGCGGTTGTCCGTAGCAGCGGATTTTTCCATCCTCCGTGACGATAAAAATACGGCCCTGGGCGACCGACACACCGTCCCATACCGGCGGGCTGTCAATCGTGAAATCCCGCGTCACCTGACCGTCGCCTTTGTTGAAGATTTTGACCAGTGCGCCGCGCTTGCCCGCTAGGCTCGCGTCCTGCTCGTCCAATTCCTTCTGAACGGTCGGGTCTTTCTTAGTGAGCCGTTCGAAAATCTGTTCCTCATTAACGAGGTCTGGCGGCCCGGCGACAACGAGATTGGTGCCGGACATCGAAAGTCCTCGCGTCGAGACCGGCACATAGGACGTCCAGTCGTATTTCACATAAGTGGCCGGTCGGCGCTGACCGCCGAAACCACCCGCGGCCCCATTCGTTCCTCCGGCAGCGGCTCTGCGAGCCGCCGCGCCTCCGTCTTCGTCATTGCCGGCGAAGCCGAAACCGCCACCCGCGCCTCCGCCAGCGCCGACCACCCGGGCGCTGCCTTGGCGATAGCCGTCCGGGTCGCTCCCACCAGCACCGGCAGGACGCGCTGGAGTATTCACAGCCAGATTTGTTCCCGCGCCTGATGGCGCGCCCCCCAAGGCCCCCGCGCGATTTAGATCACCTTGTTCGGCTGGCAGCGGCGCCCTGGACGCGACGCTCTGGGACGCATTGGTGTCTTGAGCCACGACCGGAGGCGCCGCCTTGTGAAACCACAGTGCCGCGCCTTTTTTGCCCTTGCCAATGTCCACCCCTCGAAGCACACCATCAATGTGGTTGGTCGAGTCATCCCGCGCATCGTTGTTGTCAAAGGAACAGGCGACAATGGCTCCCGGAGCCGAATTGGCATTGGCCTCCAGCGCACGCTGTTGAATTTCCTCGGTGCTGAGCGCGCGAAAATACACAGCCACTTCGTCCAGCAAGCCGACGTAAGGATTACCCGCCTCGTAATCGCCCACGCCGCCCAATGGATTTGCATCCCGGGCTCCCCCTTCCATGCCGCCGCCGGGCCGACCGCCGCGCCCTGCGACACCCGTATTTACACCAAATTCGAGGGGAGACGGCGGTTGGGAATCGATCAAGGCGGTAGTGTGGCCGTCGTTCACAAAATGGCCATCCACATAGAGCCGGATGCTGTGGTCCACATCCAGGACGCCGACCAAGTAATGCCAGCCGGCGGTCAGCGGCGTAATGGCCGATACCGAAACCAGATTAGCGGTATTGCGAATGTGGAATACCGGGAAGCCGTCCCGCAAGGCAAGCGCATATCCATAGTGCGAGTTGCCGTGGGCAACAATGACACCATTCGGGTCGTCCGGCAGCACCCAGGCTTCCACCGTGATGCCCTTGCCGGTCGGAATCAGCCGCTTGTCATTGGGGAAGCGCACGCCCGGAAACTGGTCCGCTGGATTCGGGCGACCAAAACCACCAAAGCCACCGGCAAAACCGTTGGTGCCGGCACCATTCGTTCCACCGCCGCCAAATCCACCCAATCCGCCGAACCCGCGGGTGGGCGGTGGCGGCGCATCAGGAGCTGCGATGCTCGACGAGAACAACTGATTCTCCATCGTCGTCGTCCATTGGAGATATTGTGGATCGCGGCCGTAGCCAAAGACTTCTTTGTCATCAAATACGAGCATGCGCCCCGAAGGCGTGTATTTTCCGGCCTGATAATAGCCGCCATAGCCGCCGGCAAAGCTCTTGCCGTACACCCAGTAGCTGCGATGAAACAAGGCCTCGTCGAGAAAGCCTATCGGCGAGAACAAATGTCTGCCTTCACCCTGCTGGGCGGCGCCCTGCACCTGCTCGTTGCCAGACACCGGTCCGATATCCACGCGTTTGCCGTCCTTGTCAATCTTCTGGCTGCGCAGATAGGTCCACTTGCCATCGCTCACCAAAATGTCGTTCAGACCCACCGGCATTTGGAGGTTCTTGAGCCGCAACTGAAAATCCCCACCGGTTTCCGGGTCAACTCGGTCATAAGCCTGTTCCACCACTTTGTTGCCGGTCGCGGCATCCAGCTTGAAGAAATGCAAGCCGCCGTCGAGAAACACAGAGCGGCCCGTCAGGAAACTCACCTGGCCGTTTTCCACCAACACGCTGCCCGGCACTGGCCAGACGCTTTCCAGTTCCTCGAACGCGAAAAGTTGCTGGCCAAGATATGGCCGATATCGCCAGACCAGCGCCCCGTCACTCGTCCGCAACGAATACACGCTGCCGTCGTGGCTGCCAAAATAGATGCGCCCCTTCCAGTAGGACGGCGGCGAATCCACCCGCCCGCCCGTGATAAAATGCCAGAGCGGTTTGCCGCTGTTCAAGTCCAGCGCAAAGACTGTCCCCGTGTCAATTTGCGCCACGAAGGCTTTGCCATCGGCCACCGTCAAGGCACTTAACTTGCCGCCAATCGGGATATCCCATGCCTGCGACAAGTCTTCGCTAATCCCCTGGTCGGTAAAACCGCTGCGCTTCGAGTCATGCCGGAAGGTCGGCCAGTCGAGCGCACCCGGGTCGGCTCCCAGCGGCGAGTCGTAGGCCGGACCGCGTTCGAGCCGTTGATCCTCTGGCAGCAACGCTGGCGCCTGACTCGCGCGATGCGGTGCAAGGACGTTCAACCCGTCCAACTTTGCCTCGGTATAGCAGGCACAGTTATGCGGTCCGGCATAAATCAGGCCGTTGGCCGGCAACGTTCCATACAGGCATGAGGCCCGCACATAATGATTGATGTCCCAGTGCTGCTTGTTGAAATCCACAAACTCGATGCCCGTGCGCGAAGGGATAATGTAGCGCTCCGTTGCCTTGGCAATATAGCAGCGATGATGAAACCAATAGGTGTCCACGTCCGGCGCAAAACGGCTCTTCACTTGACCCGTCACTGGATCGCGCCCGGTGAATTCACCCGACATGCTGCCGGAGATGTCCGGCGCGTTCCACACCAGTCCGCCCGTCAGGATCAAATCTTCCGGTGAACGGTAGCCGGACTTTGCGTGCGGCGCTTCCCACAGTTCCTTGCCCGTGCTGGAATCGAAGCCTTTCATCGCCCCGTCGCCGCCCGCGTAAAGCACCACATTGCTGTGCAAGATCAAACGCGGGCCGAAGTTATATTCAAACAGCGGCCGGCGTGCTGCAGGTTCGGTATTCCAAGCCTCCTTGCCAGTCGCGGCATTCAAGCAAACCAGTTTGTCGCCATCATGATAAACCAGGTTCTTTCCATCCACCGCAATCGTCAGCGGTGCGAACTTGCCTTCTTTTTTCCAAAGCACACTCCCGCTCGATGCGTCAATTGCCTGCAATTCACGCGGCTTCTCGTCCCAGTCGAATTCTGTTTCCACCCGTTTTTGGTCGCCCGTGTTGAACTTCGGCGCGAAGTCGTCCAGCGTCCACGGACGCGGATTGACCAGCACATAGAGCACCCCATTCACATTTAGAATTTCTTCCGCTCCCTTGGTGCTATCGTAAACCTTCAGCGTCTTGCCCGTGGCGCCATCCAGTTTGGTAACCGGCGCTTCAATCGAAAGGGTGACGTAGATATGATCGCCATCGGCCACGAGCCGGCGCGCAAGCTGAGTCGGCCCGGATTTCAGCGGCCAGAGATGTGGCTGCCAGTGCGGAATCTCGTTGGTCCACAAAATCGTGCCGTTGAAGGCGTCGCGGGCTGTTAGCACCCAATGCGCCGGCAGCAGGATGGAAATCCGCGAGCCTTGATCCATGATGTAGAACAGCCGCCCGCCGGAAGACACCTCAGCGCTCAAGCTGGACATGCGATCATGGTGCCGCGACCAGCGCGGGCTGCCGATCCACTGATAACCTTCCGGCGGGGCCACTTCCAAATCCTCGGAGACCGCATTGCCTTTGGCGTCGTAGTAATAATGCGTCCAATCATCGATGTCCGCCGGACGCGGCTTCACCACCTTCTGCCACTGGCCGTTTTCCTTGAAGTAGGCGATGCCGTTGGGCGTCAAGACGCGCAAGACATCTTCGCGGGGAACGCCATCAAGGTTTTCAGCCACCAACAGGTTGACCAGATTGTCAACGTAAGGCAGCGGTCCGGACCGCCAGACATCCACGGTAACCACGCCGTGCAGTTTTTCTGCCAGCAGCCATTCGCGATCTGCCTGCACTTTGGCGGCATCGCGTTCCAACCCCTGCACCTGATAGCTGTCACTGCGTCGCAACGCTGCTGTCAGTTGTGCGTCACCTCCCAAATGCACAATGAACCCGCCTTGAACGCCGGTCGCCGCGATTATCCGAACGGCCTCAGCCTCGGCGGCCGGACTGGTTGCCGCCAAAGCGGATGAACCGGCGGTGGCCGCCAACCAGCACACCGCGAGAGCGCGGCCAAGGGTTGAAAAATTGGAGAATCTCCGCCAGCCAGAGGCGACGGAACGGGCGTCGAATAATTGGTTTTGCATGGGCGCGCTATCATTTTCGGTCCTGTCCGTCTGAAAACCATTCTCAAACGCGGGTTAAGGAGTCATGCGCGCCCCTGGTGAGGTAGCAACCGATTCGTTCCAAGACCGAATATTCTGTTTCTCAAACAGAGAATACACGACTATTATTGTCGTGTTTAGATTTTTGTCAACTCCTTTCAATTATTTTTGCACTTCAATTTTGACAGGCCGGTTCATATTCGGGGACCGTCAATTTGAAACTATTTTTCTCCGTGTGTGGTTGGGCGCAGAAATTTCTCAGAACCAATAGCCCTTTGATCGATATCCAATGAAGCGAGTCTTATGTATTTGGAGCAATTTTGCCCCTGAACGCAGATTCCTGCGTACACGGTCAGCCGAACCACGACGTGGCCTGTATTATTTTGTCCAGCACGGGTTTATGCGGGTTGTGAATCCGACAAATCGCATCCAGATTGTAGCCAAGTCTCCAAGGCCTTCGTCTAACATGGAGGAAAGCCTGACGTATGTGTATTAAGAGAATCGCAACCCTTTTATTGGCCTTGCTGGGCTACATTGCGCTGGCTGGCGCCACACAAAGCCTCATCGCACATTTTGTCCCAAAACCGAACCAGCAGCGCTACGCTGAGTTGCGGGTCGGCCCGAGCAATCAAATCCAAGTCTTGATTTGCAAAGATTGGGTGCTTGAACCGGAAGACATGGACTCCGGCCAAGAGTCAAGCAGCGCGGAAACCGGTCAGGATGTCTACTATTGGATAAATCTTGTGGGCAATCCGGCAGCCTCCACCTTCACCAATTGCGACGTTCACGCCAACGGACCCGTTCGCCAGCGCCCGTACAACGGCGCAATCAATTTGGAACCGACACGGAGCCAGATCACCATTAATCTCCAGCGGACAGCCTCAAACCACGCCGACGCATCTGGACCGTGCCCGGCCAACGGGACTTATCGGATCAGGAAGATCACCAAAGATCCGTTTTTAACAAAAGATTCAATCTAATTCTTACCGAGCGCACCGGCAACAGATTGACCGAGCGAGTCCCCGTGCAAATCCTTGCCAATGATCTTACCATCCGGCCCGATTAACAGGGTTAAGGGGATGGCTTCCACACCGTATTTTGTCGTCAACTTGTTGGTGTCGCCTTCTCCGTCGATGTATTGAGGCCAAGTCATGCCTTCCTGTTGCTTGACGAAAGCGGCGAGTTGTTCCCGGTCGGAATCCAGGCTGATGCCGATGATTTCAAAGCCCTGGGGGTGATATTTCTTATAGGTCTCGATCACGCTGGGTAATTCCGCGCGACACGGACCGCACCAAGTCGCCCAGAAATCCAACAATACCACCTTGCCCTTGAACTGGCTCACCGAGAGCGGCTGACCATTCAAATCTTTTTCCGCGAAGTCCGGGAAGGCGGCGCCGACATCGAGCGACTCCTGAAATTTCTTCGCGGCCTGCTCGTCGGCCAGCGACTGGAGCACGTGGTCGGCTTGCGCGCTCACCTTGGTGCCGGGGTAATCGGCCTTGATCTGCTTGACCAGGGCCGTGCCCTTTTCGACATTGTTGAAAACTTGAAAATAGAGCAGCGCCTTGAAAAGGGCGATCTGGCCGGCTTCATCTGTCTTGGCGCCATTTTCTTTGGCGATCAGGGCGTCAAAATGTTTAAGGTCGTCGGCCAAGTCCACCTCGGTGTCCTTCCCATTTGCGATTTCGGCCTGAACCGTCTGCACCAGCGTCTCCAGTTCCGCCCGGATCGGGCTGGCATTAGTCGCGGTCGCCTCCTGCGCTGGGACGGCCGGGACGAAGATCGCCGTGCCGATGAGAACCATCAAAAAACGTGTCAATTTCATGCAAGAAAAAACGGATTAACTTCATCTAGGGCAACACCGGCGGCTTCGGCGGCTGGCCGTAACATCGGATTTTCCCGTCTTCGGTCACAATGAAGATGCGCCCTTGGGCCACCGACACACCATCCCACACGGGCGGGCTGTCGATGGTGAAATCCCGAGCGACCTGTCCGTCACCCTTGTTGAAAATTTTGACGAGCGCCCCGCGACGACCGGCCAGGCTCGCGTCCTGTTCATCCAGTTCCTTCTGCACCGTGGGATCTTTCTTGGTGAGCCGTTCAAAGATCTGCTCCTCATTGACCAAATCCGGCGGCCCAGCGACAACGAGATTGGTCCCGGACATCGAAAGGCCGCGGGTTGAAACCGGCACATACGAGGTCCAATCGTATTTTACAAAGGTTCCGCCCTGTTGCTGCGCCACTGCGTTGGTACCGAACGCGCCACCAGGACCGCCCGCCAAACCGTTGGTTCCGCCAGCAGCACGTCGAAGACGACGGCCGGCTATGTTCGTTCCGCCGGCGCTGTTCGTTCCTGCCGCCAGATTTGTTCCCGCTGCAGGGGTCCCAGACAAGGCTCCCGCACGGTTCAAGTCACCTTGCTCGGCCGGCAAAGGGGCCTTCGAGGCGAGGCTTTGCGAGACGTTGGTGCCATCCACCAAATCCGGCAGTGCCAGCTTGTGAAACCACAGCGCCGCGCCTTTTTTGCCCTTGCCAATATCGACGCCCCGAAGCACGCCATCAAGGTGGTTCGTCGAATCATCCCGCGCGTCATTATTGTCAAAGGAACACGCAATGGCCGCGCCTGGAGCCGAATTGGCGTTGGCATCCAGCCCTCGTTGCTGGATCTCCTCGGTGCTGAGTGCCCGATAATAAACCGCCACTTCGTCCAGCAAACCGGCGTAAGGATTGCCCGCCTCGTAGTCGCCCACTCCGGCGCCAGCATTGGCATCCCTGGCCCCGCCTTCAAAGCGTTGACCGGCGCCGCCATCGCCGGAATTCACGCCAAACTCAAGCGCGGTCGCCGGTTTGGAGTCCAGCAGTGCGGTGGTGTGGCCGTCATTCACAAAATGGCCGTCCACATAAAGCCGGATGTCGCGGTCCGCATCCAACACGCCGGCCAGATAATGCCAGCCAGGCGTCAGCGGCGAAAGCGCGGCCACCGAGACCAGATTGCCAGCATTGCGAATGTGGAACACCGGAAAGCCGTCCCGCAAAGCCAGCGCATAACCGTAGTGCGATCCACCATGGGCAACAATGACGCCATTCGGGGCATCCGGTAAAACCCACGCTTCGACGGTAATACCCTTGCCATTTGGCGCCAGCCGCGGGTCGTTCGGAAAGCGCACGCCCGGGAACTGGTTCAAGGCGCTGTTCAAGCGGTTGTTTAGCGCGGCCTGCCCATTCTGGTTGTTTAAGGGCAGTTGCACGACCGGCGCTTCCTTGCTGGATGAAAACAACTGGTTCTCCATTGTAGTCGTCCACTGGAGATATTGCGGATCGCGGCCGTAGCCGAAGACTTCCTTGTCATCGAACACCAGCATTCGGCCCGACGGCGTATATTTTCCGGCCTGATAATAGCCGCCCGCGCCACCGGCATAACTCTTCCCAAAAACCCAGTAACTGCGGTGGAACAATGCCTCGTCCAGAAATCCGATCGGCGAGAACAAATGCCGGCCCTCGCCTTGCTGTGCCGCGCCCTGCACCTGCGCATTGCCGGACACCGGTCCGATGTCCACGCGCTTGCCGTCCTTGTCAATCTTCTGGCTGCGCAAATAAGTCCACTTGCCGTCGCTCACCAAAATATCATTCAGACCCACGGGCATCTGCACATTCTTGAGCCGCATCTGGAAATCGCCACCCGTTTCCGGATCAACCTTGTCATAAGTCTGTTCCACCACCTTGTTGCCCGTCGCGGCATCCAGCTTGAAAAAATGCAGGCCGCCGTCGAGGAACACCGACCGGCCGGTCAGGAAACTGACTTGCCCGTTTTCCACCAGCACGCTGCCCGGCACCGGCCAGACGCTCTCCAATTGCTCAAACGCAAACATCTGCTGGCCCAAATAAGCCCGATACCGCCAGACCAGCGCCCCGTCACTCGTCCGCAGCGCATAAACGCTGCCGTCGTGGCTGCCAAAATAAATGCGTCCCTTCCAATAGGTCGGCGGTGAATCCACCCGGCCGCCCGTGATGTAATGCCACAGCGGTTTCCCGCTGCTCAAATCCAGCGCATAGACCGTGCCGGAATCCACCTGCGCCACAAAGGCCTTGCCGTCCGCCACCGTCAGCGCGCTCAGCTTGCCGCCAATCGGAATATCCCACGCCTGCGACAAATCCTCGCTCAAGCCCTGATCGCTGAATCCGCTGCGTTGTGTGTCATGCCGAAACGTCGGCCAGTCCAGCGCCCCCGGATCGGCTCCCAGCGGCGAGTCAAAGGCCGGTCCGCGCTCCAGGCGCTGATCATCCGGCAACAGGCTTGGCGCCTGGCTCGCGCGATGCGGGGCCAGACAGTTCAGCCCGTCCAGTTTCGCCTCGGTGTAACAGGCGCAGTTATGCGGTCCGGCGTACAGCAGGCCGTTGGCCGGCAATGAACCGTAAAGACACGCAGCGCGCACCCAATGATTGATTTCCCAGTGCTTGGCGTTGAAATCCACGAACTCGATGCCCGTGCGCGAAGGAATGATAAAGCGCTCAGTCGCCTTGGCAATATAGCAGCGGTGGTGAAACCAAAACGTGTCAATGTCCGGCGCGAACCGGCTCTTCACTTCGCCTGTGAAGGGATCGCGCCCAGTAAATTCGCCCGACATGCTGCCCGAGGTATCCGGCGCATTCCACACGAGTCCGCCCGTCAGGATCAAATCTTCCGGCGAACGGTAGCCGGACTTGGCGTGCGGGGCTTCCCAAAGTTCCTTGCCCGTGCTGGAATCAAAGCCTTTCATCGCCCCGTCGCCGCCCGCGTAAAGCACCACATTGCTGTGCAGAATCAAGCGCGGGCCGAAGTTGTATTCAAACAGCGGACGGCGCGCGGCCGGTTCGGTGTTCCAAACCTCATTGCCCGTCGCGGCATTCAAGCAAACCAGCTTGTCACCATCGTGGAAGACCACCTTTTGGCCGTCCACCGCAATCGTCAGCGGGGCATATTTGCCTTCTCGCTTCCACAGCACGCGCCCGCTCGCCGCTTCAATCGCCTGCAACTCGCGCGGCTTCTCATCCCAGTCAAATTCCGTCTCCACGCGCTTCTGGTCGCCGGTGTTGAACTTCGGTGCAAAGTCTTCCAGCGTCCACGGACGCGGGTTGACCAGCACATAAAGAATCCCATCCACGTTTAAAATTTCCTCCGCCCCTTTGGTGCCTTCGTAAACCTTGAGCGCCTTGCCCGTGGCCCCATCCAGTTTGGTCACTGGGGCATCAATGGATAACGTCGCGTAAACATGGTCCCCGTCACCCACCAACCGCCGCGCCAGTTGGGTCGGGCCCGACTTCAGCGGCCAGAGATGCGGCTGCCAGTGCGGAATCTCATTCGTCCACAAAATCGTGCCGTTGAAGGCGTCGCGCGCCGTCAGCACCCAATGCGCCGGCAGCAGGATGGAAATCCGCGAGCCCTGGTCCATGATGTAGAACAGCCGGCCGCCTGAAGACACTTCGGCGCTCAAGCTCGACATGCGGTCGTGATGGCGCGACCAGCGCGGGCTGCCAATCCACTGGTAACCTTCCGGCGGCGCCACTTCCAAATCCTTCGACACCGCATTGCCCCGGGCGTCATAATAGTAATGGGTCCAGTCATCCAGATCCGCCGGCCGCGGCTTCACCAGCTTCTGCCATTGGCCATTTTCCTTATAGTAGGCGATGCCATTGGGCACCAGTATGCGCAAAACATCTTCACGGGAAACGCCGTCGAGACTTTCGGCCACCAGCAGGTTCACCAAATTGTCAACGTAAGGCAGCGATCCCGGCCGCCACACATCCTCCGTCACCGTTCCGTGCAATTTTTCCGACAGCAGCCATTCGCGACCCGCCTGTACTTTGGCCGCATCGCGCTCCAGCCCCTGCACCTGATAGCTGTCACTGCGCCGCAGAGCCGCCGTCAGTTGGGCGTCGCCCGCCCCCAAGTGGACGATGAAGCCACCTTGCACACCGGTCGCGGCAATGATTCGGGCGGCTTCGGCCTCGGCGGCGGGACTGGGAGCCGCCCATGCCGGCCAAGCGGCTGCCGCCAGCAGGACGCCACCCACCGCGAGCGAACGGCTAAAGGTGGAACATGGAAATAAAATCCGCCAGGCGAAGCCGGCGAACTGGGCATTTTCTGATTTTTTGGATTGCATGGGCGCGCTTTCATTTTTGGTCAAGGCCGTCTGGAAAACACTTCCAAACAAAACATTGAAGTCCTGCGCGCCCCTCGTGAGGTAGCAACTGATTCTTTCCCTGACCTGTCTCTGTCGTTCCTTGCGGAATACACGACCATTATTGTCGCCTTTCATTTTTTGTCAAATCCATTCACTCGTTTTTTGAGAAATGAAATTTCCAACCGGAGCCCACCAGCCGCCATATTTGCCAAGACGCGGCAACCGTTTCTCCCATGAACCCGTAGTGGCACGGGCGTCCCGCCCGTGCGTTTCTGAAGCGGTTGGCACGCTGGTGGAAAGTTGAAACACACGCGAGATGCCCATATGCTGTCCGCGCTCTCGGTCAAGTCCCGATTTATACTGATGACTTTCATCGGAACGCCGGAATAAAAAAAATGTCATTGGTCGTTTTAGTGCGTTTTAGTCCAGTTTAGTCCAGTGTAGTCCGGTTTAGAGTGCAGTCCACAAGGCTGACAGAGCAGTCGGTGAGAGTCCGGTCAGGAATGAACCGAACGTTCCTATAGTCATAACCGACCTGCGTCTGGAGTGATCCAGTGGCGGCGAGCGAACTCGTTCCCAATCTCCGTGCCTCGGTGTCTCCGTGGTTAGAAATCCGTGCCCGTCTCTGATTAAGCAGACACGCACTTGTCGCGCAATCGGCAATCGGCAATACCCTTGCCCGCTCCAGCCAGCGTAAATCGCATATCGTAAATCGTAAACTTAGAATGTTCATTCCGCCATCATACAGCGCCCCCGGGCAAATCTCTAAGCCAGGAAGGCGAGGAAGGCGAGGAAGGCGAGGTTTTTTTAATCGCTCTTCGGACTCAAGAGGTTACACCAGCCGATTTGTTGCGGTTGGTAGGCGGCCCCGGTCCGCCTTCCCTCTTGCTAACCGCCGCCGCCGGACCGCTTTTAGCACCAAAGGTTGGGGCGCGTCAGACGGCGTGGCGACGGATCGTCGCGCAGCAACACCGAACATTAAATTGTGTTGCCAAAGGCCGCGCTGGTGAACATGGTTTGATGACGAGTGGACGTATTGAACGTCTGCAAATTGTCGATTGGACCGACTTTTTAACTGTAAGCCTTGGATTCAGCAGGGCGACGGAATTTTTCCCGCGGCGGCGGGCCTAGTAGAAGCGAAAATTGCGCAACGCGGCTTGCACTGTCTTCCTTGCGTCCGTCCATTCGCTTGGGTGGGCATAGGCTTTTCCGAGGTATTTCTCTGCGCCCGGATGTGCATAGGCGTCAAAATTGTCCCCCATGTAATGCTGGATCAGACGCCACGCGGCCAAAGCCTTCAGAATTTTCTTCACTTGGCGAATGTGCGATCCCGCACCGCCTTTGTCTTTCGGCTTTGACTGCGGTTCATCAATGCGCGGGCGATCATCCGACCAAGGGATTGACTTTCCGCAAATTTCCATGACTCCCTCTTCTCCCTTGGGCCTGTTATCCTTGAGCCAGGCGCGGAACGCTTTCACAATGTCATCGTCGCGCCAATACCAAGGAATCTTAAATGGAACGATTTCTGTTCTCCCATCGCCATCCATTATTGTCCGCCACGGCAAATGAGTGGCGTTATATTCCAAATCTTCGCCCCAGTGCCGAAAAAGCGTATGCCAATCCATAGAAATCCAAAGCGAGTTATCATCCTCGCTTTTTGGCGGGAGCCGTTTCCAAAGTTCCTTTTTCCGCCGTGACAGATAAGAAGCCCAATCTGGCTTTATAAGCGTTCCGGCCTGCTTACGCATCGCTATTGTCAGACGTGACGTGCGAGCACTTTCGCCCTGCGCCGGCACGCGGGTCATTTCTGAAGGGAATTTACCACCGGCTTCAGCTTGGATTTTTTCTCGGTAAAGTTCCCAACTAAGGCAACTCGGCCATTCATCGTTCTGGATTTGAAGAAAATTCCAATCGTCATCAGTTAGATTTGTACGCCACGCGTTTGCGGGAATGTCTCTCATAAGTTCATGTTCGATTTTGTCCACGTGTCAAATTTACGATGCCCGAAAAGAATTGCTTCGCTACTACTCAAAGCCAGTAGAAGCGAAATCTATGTGCCACGAGTGTCACGGGGGCGAGTGGTTTGCTTCATTTTAAACCAAGCGACGGGATTTCTCCAACGGCGGTGCGGACAAAGGGCAGCAAATTCAGGTGAGCCCATTTGTCTTTTGGTAAGCATAGCTCTCCACCGCGCTCCAGCGGATAGAACAAACCGAACCATCCTCAGTTTGAACGGTCACAAAATCATCGCCACCGTGCGCGAAAACTGTGGCTACCCATTTGTCCGTTCCTTTGCGTAAATCTTTCCTGCTCCCTTGAGCAATCCATTTCTCAGGGAATGGATGCTCAATGTTCTTTACCATTCCGACCGGCAGAAAAAACACCTTCACTGAGAAGTGCCGTTTCCATCCGGCTTGCCTCGACTTGCAAGTTTGCGCCTTGCGCTGCCGCACCGGATGACAAAACCCCTTCGACTGCGCCGATGACGACAGAAGACGCCAACACCCAACCGAGTGAACCGAACGAACCTAGTCCAGTTGATACACCCTGATTTTTCTGCCTCGCTTCCGTTTTCTTTCCATCAATTATCGTCAAGGTTTGCAGATCAAAAAACCGGATGGCTTTGATTTTCAATTCTGTGCCGGAGGTTAAACGGATTTCCACCAGCGAATTTTCGCAGGCTTCGTCGCGGCGGTAAGAAAGAAATTGGAATGGGTTTATGCGGGTTTCCACCACAGATTCCGGCTGAAAAATTGCCGGTGGCGTATCCTGAAAAAACAGTTCCTTGGTTGGTGTCCAATCCAATCCGCCGTCTTCAGGACACAATAAGGTCTCACCGGTGATTTGCCGTGTGGAAATCATCGTTTGAATTGCTTCCTGCGAAAACGGGCCTTTCTGTTGTTCGTTTTGCCAGATGAAAAACTTGGGGGATTGCGGGGTAGGTGGATTCAAAACTGTTTCCTTGCTGCAATGCGGGCATATTGCAGACTCGCCCATTTGCGCGGGCGTGAAGGCTATGTGTCCCCCGCAATGCTGGCACTCACACTTGGATTCTTCGCTCATAAGTTGCCCCGCTCCTGAAAATTCCCCACGCCCAATTTGTCTGTCCCGCGTTCATCGGAGCATTAGAACCCCGCCCCGCCGCGCCTGTCAACTACGTTTGCGGAAGTTTTCCTTTGCCCCGAGCACGGATGGACACCGGGGAGAACGGGGCGGTTCCTAGTTTTGTAGTATTTACGTTAAAACGTGAAAGGGGCAGGCTTATAAAAGTGACGCATTGATGCCTTAACCTTTTACCGAATCTTCCGACTTCCCGAGGCAAGCAGAAAGGGGCACCCATGGAAAAGTGCATTCGTATTTAGGAATGATCAACGTGGCGAACGGGTCAAGCCTTAGTTTGGTTCGGTTTTCCTTTACGCGGGCGCTTGCCTGTGCAAAGAATTACATTGGGGACGTAGTTAAACAATTAACAAATGGATGGACCGAGTGCCAGGGAAAGGGATCACCCATTAGCAGAACAGAAGGCGGTTGACCTTTTTTTCGGAAATTGCCTTCCTGGACACTACAAGGCTCATCGCACGGTCCCCGCCGGTTTCGCCTTAACCAGAGCCGCGTCAATTTCGCTCTTCAGTCCGGTTAATCCGCTTTGTTTCCAGACAACTTCGCCCTGCTGATAGAGTATCAAATACGGAAAGGCCGTGACGGTCTTGAGGGAAGCGATCAACTCCGGGCTTTCCTCCAAATCCAATTCCACGATTTTCAGGGCCGCGCCGTTTTCCTGACGCAATGTTTCCAAAATGGGTTTTACTCGCTTGCATGACCCGCAGTAGCGCGAACCGATGTCCACCAAAACGGTCTTGTTCGATGCCAGAATCTGGTTGTATTCTGACAGCGACAGCCCTTTCTTTGCCGACGTGAAAATGGGTTTCCCACCACCAACCCAATTGCCGATGCCTTTTTCCAATTCATAGACCTCTTTGAAACCTCGGTTGCGCAAGTCTTTGGATAAGGCGGAACTCCTGCCGTTCTGGATGGAATAAACAAACACGGGTTTGGAGGCGTTCAGATTTTTGACCAACGCCTCGTAATTTTGGCTCTGCAAGTTAAAATTCACCGCTCCGTTCAGATGGTTGAGCGCAAATTCCTCGGCGGTGCGGGCGTCGATGATCTGTGGATTTGTCTGCTGGCTAAGTTTGGTGGAAAACTCCTCCAAGGAGGCAAATTTAGGAGTTTCTTGGGCCAGAGCCACGGTCACCATTCCCCACAGCAGAGCGATCAGGAATATGTTTAGTTTGTTTCGTTTCATAGTTTGCCTGGTTTGATTTGTTGGTCGGATTCCGGTTTGGAAATCAATTGGAGTTGCGCCTGCTCCACCCAACCCCAGTCCCCGGCGCTGGTGCGGAGATAGTAGTAATTGCCCCGAACATTTCGGCAGCGAACCGTCTCCCCGGCGGCGAGTTGGGTCAGGATTTTGGCGTGCTGCGTCGGGGTCTGCCGTAGCGGCGTGGCGGAGGCCAGCACAACGCCAATGGCCGTGCGCGTGTGGATGCCCACCGCACCGACTCCGGTCAGCAAAAACATGCCAAAGGCAACCGCCGCCAGCGACTGTGTCCAGACGGATTTTCGCCAGCCCAAAATCACCGGCAACGCGAAGGCCAGCGCCAGCGCCAGCCAAAAACTCGCCGCGGCGAGCCCGGCCCAGAGATTCGGCGGCAGCGAGGTGGAGAAAGCTTCCCACCAACGCAGCGGCAGTTCGCCAAGCTGCGCTGACTGGCGGGCGTAGCGTAAACTTGTGGCGGCGTCCGCATCTGACGGATTGATCCACCGCGCCCGTTCCCAGGCGAGCACGGCCGGACCGAAATGTTCGCCCTGCCACTCGGCGTTCCCCAGATTACGCCAGGCCTCGGCTGACGGCGCCTGTTTGGTGGCGTCGCCAAAGTACTTTGCCGCGTCCACGAAATCCCGCGCCTCGTAAGCGGCCACACCTTTTTCAAATGCCGTGGTCTCGCCGCGCGCTGAATAAAGCAAAGCCAGCAAGGTGGCACAGACCCACAAGCGTTTTCCGCCTCGATTGAAAATAGAAACACAATTCAGCATAGCCGCATCCTCAAATCGGTGAGCAATTCTTCCAGTTCCGGTTGCAGCGACCAGAGCATTTCCGGGTTGGGCGGCTTGTTTTTGAAAGCCATTTCATCCGTGAATCGAAACAACTGGCGAACCAAATTTCCGGCCCGACCTTCACGTTCCTTGGCCGGAAAGGCGCGCAGCACATCCTCGCACACCAGAGCCTCGGAATTGGCCTGCAGATGCGGTGCGCAGACCACTTGTAGTGACGCCACAGCGGATTGGGCAAAGGCCACCACATCGCGCTCGGCGGCTGCGCGTCGGCGCTGCCGATCCTGTTGGCGCAACGCGCGCCGGGCTTTGGCAACGCGCACGATTTCCGGGTGCGCGGCCAGAAAGCGGCGACGGCGCTGCACCGAATAGGCAACCGCCAACCCAACGCCGAGGAAAAGCTGGAGGAACCAAAAAGCCGCGCGCTGTTGCACCGGCACCAACGAGTTGGCCAAATGAGCCGGGCGCCGCGCGAGGTTTCCCAAGCTTTCTGAAGTGCGACCTGGCCCTGCGCCACCCACGCCATTAAGATCATTTGTATCCAGCGATAAAGCGCGTCCGTCCGCCGGCGGCAGGACTAGGATCGAAGTTGAAGGAATGGTCAAATCAACATAACTGTTTTGCCGGGGGTCAAAATAGCTGAACGAAATTTTCGGCGTGGGCGTCATGCCGGGCTTCAACGGAATCAACGTATAATGAAATGTGTTGCCGCCATTCTGTCCGCTGGCGGCATTTCCTTTTGCGCCCGCCGGAACCACGCGCCAGCCCGGCGCGCTCTCGATGGGTGGCGGAATCAGCCGCCCGAGATTGCCTTCGCCCCGAACCACCACCGCCAGGTCAAACGGATCACCCGTGTGGACCTCACGCGTGGCCGGGGCGGGCGAAGCGCTTTCGAATCGACCGATCAATCCAGTGAATCCGGGCAACGCGCCACCCGGCAGATGTTTGACCTCGATGGTGACGGGTGCCGCTTCCAGAAAAGGACGATACCCGCGCAGCAAGATATTCTGCGGATCGGTCGTCGTCCGGCGTTCCACGAAGGCCTCGGCGTTCAGCGTGAGCCGGCCTTCGTGGATCGGCACGGCAATGACTTTCTCAATTTGGGCGGAAACGGACCCGCCATCTTCGTCGCGCAGTTCGCGCCGCTGCGAACCCGGCACCTTGTCAAAAAGAAAGGCGTCGCCGAGTGCCTTGGGTTCCACCAGCCCAAAGATGCTGCTGTCGCCGGGGTCCAATGCCACGATTTGAATGGGGATCGCTTGCCCCACGTAGAAATCACCTTCAGGAACTTCGAGCTGCAACGTCGCGGGGCGCCGCGCTTCGGGCGAACCCGGCGGCACCACGGAGAGCGACCGAGCCGGAACCGTTATCAACTGGCCATCCACGTTGACCGTAAACGCGTCAATCGTGAATGTCCCCGTCCCTCGGGTGACCACGCGATAATTGAAGGCGGCCAGATACTGGGAGGTCTGCCCCTTGCTGACGAACGACCTGCCCACGCCGCCTTTTTGAAGTTGGATTTCGTGCGGCGATGGAATTATTTCCGGCAAGTCCACCGCGTCCGGTTCGGCGGTCACCACCACGCGATAGGTCGCGGGTTCGCCAAGCGCAACCACCAGCGGATCAAAGCCCGCGTCGGCGACGACCTCGGATTCCACGGCCGCCTGTCGCAATAATTGCTGCATGGCCGGATCGAGCGGCGCGTTCGTGCCGGGCACCGCGAATGCCGCACCGGCCAGGAGCAGACTGGCGGCGGCAATTCGCAGATAGCGTCGGTGGTTCATGGTGATCACCAGTTGCGGCCGGCATTCTTCCTAGCGTCATCCGGCAAATTGCCGGCGGAGTATTGGCGGCTCAAATCCAGGTGGAGCGAAGACAGCAACCGCATGGCTTCCGCCGGAGTCAACACCATTTCCTTTCCCTGATCGCCCTTGGTGTCCTGGTCTTCGGGCTTGGACGACTTGCTGGGGTCTTTGGTGTCATCATTCTGGCCTTCCTGGCCCTTGGTATCTTCCGGCGGCAGCCGGCGCTTGAGCGCGTCAAGCTGCTTTTGCAGTTCGTCACGCTTGGCGGTGACCGCCTCCTGAATCTCCCGCAGCCGCCACTCTTCGCCCGTCAGGTCCGCGATCTGCTGTTCCACAATCCCGGCGTTGGCCTTCGCATTTTCGTAATTCGCCCGCAGTTCCGCTGCGCTCTGAAAATCATCGTCCGCGCTGTGCCAGCGCGCCAGCACGTTGGCACAGGCATCCTCGCTGCCCTTGATGGCGTCCGAAGTTTTTTTCAGGATCGTCAGGGTCGCGGTCCCCATCCGGTAGGCGGAAATGGCCGCCTGATAATCATCTCCGGCCAGCGCCGCGTTCACCGCCTTGATCGCGCTGTCCGCGGATTGAATGCCATGCTCGCTTTTTGCCTCCAAATCGGCGGACGACGCCGTTCCCTTCAGCGTTTCCTGACCGGCTCGAAATCGCACCTGTCCCAAATTGTAAAGCGCCAGCGGCTGCACCGCCTCGTCATTGCCGTTGACGGCAGCGTCCAGTGCGTTCTCCGCCTCGCGCCAATGACCGGCGCGCAATTCCTTTGTCCCCAGGTTAAACAAATCTCGCGGCGATTGGGGCAACGCCGTTGGATTCTCCGCACCGGACATCGACATCGCGCAAGTAAGGGCGATGGCGACCGACGCCCGGGCCGCCAGTGGTATTGGACGAAACGGTGAAGTGGCAAGCTTCCGTTCCGACCGACGCGTGCCCAGCAACGATTCGCTGATCAATAAAAGCAGCGCCAACGCCACCGGCACATGAAAATGATCCACCCCATCGCGGTGCGTGGTTACAAATCGCGCCAACCCATCAGTTTTCTCCAAAGCCTGGCGGACACGATCCAGCCCATCGCCCAGCGTGCCCAGCGGCTGGTAGGTTCCGTGCGTCGCCTCGGCAATCGCGCGCAACGTCGGTTCATCCAGCCGGCTTTGCACGGGCTGGCTCTGCGCGTTCAGCAACAGTGCGCGCCCGCCGCCCGGAGTCGTGACGGAAATCTCGCTGCCTGCGGTCGTGCCCACGCCAATGGTGAAGATGATTACATTTTTTGCCGCCAGCGCCTTCGCTTGGCCAACACTGCCCTTTTCCAAATCTTCGCCGTCGGAAACGAGCACCAGGATTTTTCGCCGGCCATTCTTTTCGACTGCCGAAAACCCCTCCTGCAAGGCGCGGCCGATGTCCGTTCCCTGCACGGGTATGGTCCGCTCGTCCACGGCCTGCAAGGCATCGCCAAAGGCGTCGTAATCGAACGTCAGCGGACATTGCAAAAACGCCTGACCGGCGAACGCCACGAGGCCCACTCGTCCGCGTCCATAATTCTGCACAAACTCCTGAATCGCCAGCTTGGCCCGCGCAAGCCGGCTCGGGGTCACGTCCGCCGCCAACATGCTTTGCGAGCAATCGAGCAGGAACACCACGTCTTCGCCGAGCGATTCGGATTTCTCGGTTTGCTCGCCCCACTGCGGTCTGGCCAGGGCCACGCCGATAAAGAACAGCAACCCCGCCTGCAAAACGTTCTTGATGACCCGGCGCGCCGGACTGTGCGAGCGCAGCATCCCTTTCAGGGCGGCGGGCGAGGCCAGCAGCGCCAGTTCCCGCCGGCGCGCCCGGCCAGCGTAAAGCTGGAGCGCCACCAAGGCCAGCGGCGCGGCCAGCGCGGCCCCGAGCCAAGCCGGTTCAGCAAAGTGCGGATGGGTGAAATCGAATTTCATTTCAAGGAATGCGCCGCAGCCAGGTCGAGGCCAGAAACAAATCGAAGGAGATCGTGGCCAGCGCCGCCAGCAATGGCCATTGGAACAACGTCGTGTGCCGCGTGTATCGGCGCAGTTTCACATCTGTTTTTTCCAGCCGGTCGATGTCATTGTAAATGCCCGCGAGTTCAGCGCGATTCGTCGCGCGATAACTGCGTCCCCGCGTGGCGTGCGCCATTTCATCCAGCACCTTGTAGTTGGCCGGCCGCAACGTGATCGTGGGAATGATTTCGCCGTTGGCGCCCAGCCGCAGTTTGCCGGTGGTGGGTTCAAATGCCGGCATGGGACAGCTTTTTTCCTGGCCGAGCCCGATCGTGTAAATCTTCACCCCCAACGCGGCGGCCACGTCCGCCGCCGGCACCGGGTTCACTTCACCCACGTTATTGTCGCCGTCCGTTAACAAGATGATGATGCGGCTCTTGGTGTTTTTGATGGCCACTAGGCGTTTGACCGCGGACGCCGTGGCGTCGCCAATGCCCGTTCCCAAATCTTGGATTGATCCGATGTGGACGCGCTCCAAATTCTGCACCAGCCAGTCGTGATCCAGCGTGAGCGGGCTGACCGAATAGGGCAGCGCCGAGAAGATGATCAGGCCAATCCGGTCGTTGTGGCGTTGCCCGACGAAATCCCGCAATACGGATTGCGCAATGTCAAAACGTGTGACGTGCTCCGCTGGTTGCGCCATGTCCAGGGCCACCATGGACCACGAGACGTCCAGCAACAGCATGATGTCCACACCGCTCGCCTGCGTCTCGGTTTGTTCGTGCGCCGTGCGAGGTCCGGCCAGGGTGACGATTAGCAGGGCTGCCGCCAGCAGCGGGAGAAAGAGCCACAATCGGCCGGAAGCCGATCGCGCCGGAGTGCCGACGTTCCGCGCCAGTTCCACGCTGGGGAAACGCAAGGCCGCCGCATTGCCCAGGCGACCGCGCAACAGGGCGTAGATCGGCAGCAGCGCCAGCAATCCCAGCAACCAGGGATATTGAAATTCAAAGGATGAACTCATGTCTGGCTCGGGCAAGCGGCCGTAGGTTCAACCCGTGCCGCTTCGATTTTGTTGATCAATTCGAGGCTGCGGGCCGCCAGCTTGGTGGCGGGAACGTGGAGACGGCCGCTGAAAAACTGCCGCTGCTCGCACTGGCGCAGCAAGGCGGCAATTTCATCTTTCAATTCACGGGACAGTGATGTTTCCCTTTGCAACGGCGGGATCATTTCGTCGACCGTTAACTCTCTGCGGAGCAAGGCCGGGATGACAGCGGCGAGATATTCGCGCAGCACTTTCAAAACCAAGCCCGCCAGAAAACCATTGTCCGGTCCGGGTTCCAGCTTTTGCAAGGCAGCCCGCGCTATGGCCGCCGGCGATGCCACGACCGCCGGTCGCGCGCCGCGAAGCCACCAGAACACCACCGTAAAAACCGCCGTCCCCACCAGGGCTCCACCCAGAATGGCAACGCGATGCTGTTCCCAGAATGTGGGCGGCAGCAGTTCCTCGACCGGCCGCAAATCAGGAATGACACCGGCGAAGACCGAAATAAAATGTCCAGCGTACGCAGACATGTTCACGCGCGACGCCAGCGGCGATGTTCAAAAAAATGTTGCAGCGCCGCTGCGAACGGCTGGCCGGCTTCCAGCCGCAGCGTATCCACGCCTTCCCGCTGCAACGCCAGTTCCAGCGCGGCGAGCCGCTGCTGATTGGCTTCCGCGTAAGTCCGCCGGGTCCCCGCGCGCGACAAGTTGACTTCCAGGATTTCTCCGGTTTCGGCATCTTCAAAACGGGCGATGCCAGCTTCCGGCAGCCGTACTTCCACCGGATCATGCAGATGCAGACAAACCAGATCATGCCGCGCATTAACCCGGCCGAGCGCCTGGGCCAGCTCGCGGTCGAGAGGACAGAGAAAATCGCTGATCAAAATCGCCATTGAGCGATGTGTGATCCGCTGGATCAGGGCCTTGAGGGCAACCGCGGGATTCGTGCCGCGGCCCGCGGGCTGGAAAAATAGAATTTCCCGCAGCACGCGCAGCAGATGCCGCCGGCCTTTGCCCGGCGGCAGAAATAATTCCACCGCGTCGGTAAAGAGCAGCAGCCCCACCTTGTCGCCGCTGCGCGCGGCCGCGAAGGCCAGCGTGCCCGCCACTTCTGCGGCCAGACGGCGTTTCGTGGCCCCGGTGGAACCGAATTCGCCGGAAGCCGATATGTCCACGAGCAAGATCAGGCCCAGCTCCCGCTCCTCACGAAACCGTTTCACAAACGGCCGCCCCAGCCGGTTCGAGACATTCCAATCAATGTGGCGCACGTCGTCGCCGGGCGCATAGTCGCGCAAATCCTCGAAATCCATGCCGCGCCCTTTGAACGAACTCAGATAGGCGCCAACCATCGTGTCGTTCGCCATCCGGTTGACGGCGACCTCCACCTGACGCACGGCCTGAATCAATTCGTTGAGCGTCCGGGTGTCGCTCATGGCACAGGGATCGTGTCGAAAATGGTTTTGATGATGGCGTCGCTCGTGACTCCCTGCGATTCCGCCTCGTAGGACAGGATGACGCGATGCCGCAGAACATCCGGCCCAATCGATTTGATATCTTGCGGCGTCACATAGCTGCGGCCTTGCAACAGCGCCCACGCCTTCGCCGCCAGTGTCAGCGCAATGGTGGCGCGTGGGGAGGCGCCAAACTGGATCAAATGTTTCAAGTCGAGCTTGTATTCGGCCGGCGTGCGGGTGGCAAAAACGACTTTGACGATGTAATCGCGAATATCCTCATGCACTTGGATTTCATATACCTTTTCGCGCGCCTGCCGGATTTCCTCCAGCGTGACCACCGGCCGCACCTTGGTGGCGGACTTGGCAAAAGTCATCGTGTCGAGAATCCGCCGCTCGTCCGCGAACGTCGGATAACCGATGACCACCTTCAACATGAACCGGTCCACCTGCGCCTCGGGCAGGGGATAGGTGCCTTCCTGATCGATCGGGTTTTCCGTGGCCAGCACGAGAAACGGATCCGGCAGGGCCACACTTTTGCCGCCCAGCGTCACCTGTCGCTCTTGCATGGCTTCCAGCAAAGCCGATTGCACCTTGGCCGGCGCTCGATTGATTTCGTCCGCCAGCACCAGATTGGCGAACACCGGTCCAGGCGTGGCGCTATACTTGCGCGCCTCCGGGTTGTAAATCAGCGTGCCGATGATGTCCGCCGGCAGCAGGTCGGGGGTAAATTGAATGCGGCTGAAATCCGCGTGGATGGCCGAAGCCAGCGTGCGCGCCGCCAAAGTTTTGGCCAGCCCCGGCACCCCTTCCAAAAGGATATGCCCGTTGGCGAGCAATGCCACCAGCAGCCGGTCCACCAGATGCTGCTGGCCGACAATGGTGTGCGCGATTTCCGTGCGCAACCGTTTCACCCAAGCCGAGGCGGCCACAATTCCCTCGTCAAATTCTTCCTCATCAACGGGACGCGGAGTAAAAAGCCCATGCCGGGCTTCGGTTTCCAATACGGCGGTGGATTCAAAGGTATTCATTTTAACGATTCGAGGTTGTTGCGGAAGCCGGTGGGTTGGCGAACCAGATGCGTCCCGCGCTTTGATTTCCCACGCGGATAGCTTGTTGCCCTTCAACCGGACTTCGCTGCTTTTTTGTCATCATGGAAATTATCACGATTTGATGATTCACGTTTACCTCCAGAAGTCCGGTCGGTGCCGATAATAACGACTTTTAAAGTCGTAATAAGAACAAATCTACTAGAATATACGACTGAGTCAATAGACAATATGCGGCGATGTCAGCAATCATGTCGTGCCCGTTACTGCTCCGGCCTCGGCGGCATGACCTCGGGCCTCTTTCCCTTCCCGTCCCATCTGCAAGCCGTGCCCGGGCAGGAATGCAGAATTACCCATCAGGCAACTGCTTTTTCGTAACGCTCAGAAACCATATCCCAATTGATGACATGGAAGAACGCGGACACGTACTCCGGTCGGCGGTTTTGATATTTGAGATAGTAGGCGTGTTCCCATATGTCAATGCCGAGCAACGGTTGCCGGCCTTGGCTGATTGGCGAATCCTGATTGGCCGTCGGTTCGATGCTCAATTTTTTGTCGGCATCCACCACCAACCACGCCCACCCACTGCCAAATTGCCCGAGCGCGGCTTTGGTGAAATGCTCTTGAAAACCACCAAAGTCGCCGAAGCTGGCGTCAATCGCTGGAGCCAGCTTGCCGACGGGTGCGTCGCCATCCTTTTTGAGCGTTTGCCAGAACAGCGAATGATTGAAATGCCCGCCGCCCTGGTTGCGCACCGCCGTCCGAATCTTTTCCGGCACCGCATTCAGATCTTTGAGCAGGTCTTCAACAGATTGCTTTCCCAATTCAGGAAATTCTGCGACGGCCTTGTTGAGACTGGTCACGTAGGCTGCGTGATGCTTGTCGTGATGAATCTCCATCGTGCGCGAATCAATGAAGGGTTCGAGCGCATCGGCGGCGTAAGGCAACGGCGGCAGGGTGAACGGTCCAGTCGCTGCGGCGGCGGGTGCGGTAGAATTGGTTTGGGCAATCGCGTTTGACAACGTGGCCAGCGCGGCGCTGGCGAACGCGGTGGTTTTAATCGCTTGGCGGCGGGTCATCATAATTGTGCGGTCAGGTTGTTAAGTTTCTCAAAATGTGTCCATGTCTCATAGCTTGGCACCATAAGCCGTCTATCGCGGTTCAGCAAGTGACTGCTGGTCAGGCCCGGAAATAATCGTAAAAGAGGATTTTGTGATAACCATCATGGCGCTGAAAGGTGCGCCGCTTGCAGCACCGCATCGGCAAGTTGTTGCGGAGTCCAGTCATTGCCGTCAAACTGGCGGAAAATGATTCCGTTCGGATCGAGCACAACGGTTCGTAAATTGTGCGAAATACTGGCTCCTTCGCGCATAACCATCAAGTCTAGGCGCGGAGCCAGTTCCGCCAGCGTATTGGTGGCCGCGGCGGCGAATAGCCAGTGGTCGGCGCTGTTGCCACGATAAAGGCCAGCGTAGTTCCGCAGCATTTCCGGCTGGTCGAAATCCGGGTCGAAGGAGATGCAAAGCAACTGCCAGTTCGTGGCCGCGCTCGGGTTGGCCGTCAGCAATTTCTGTGTCGCCGCAAAGTTTTTGTTCATGCGTGGACAGTAATCCGGCAGCGGACAGCGGGTGAAAAAGAAAGTGAACGCCAAAGCGCAACCGTGAAAGTCGGAAAAGTGAATGGGTTTTCCGTCCTCGGCCAACAGTTCATAATCCGGCAGGTGGTCGCCCGGTTTGAGTTCAAGAATCATTGAATGAAACGTTGAGGCGTTCATGGTCAAGGTTTCGCCAACATGTCCGACGCGGTGGATATGCTCAATCCAATCATCATCTTCACCCACCACCAGCGTAAACGTAATTTGATCACCCGGTGAAATCCCGGTCAATTCGTTGGTGTTTTGCACCGGAAAATCCATCGTCATTTCCATCATATAGCCAGGAATGGCTTGATGATGGATGGTGGCCTTGGTGAGGCTGGGGACAATCGCCTGCACCACGCCGCGCACGGTGTAGGTCTGATTGGTCGCCGTGGCCTTCGGCGTCACCGGCGTTTCCCGTTTGCAGCCAACCAACACCGCCAAGACGGCACCAAGGAATATAATTTGTTTCATAAAGTTCAATTTTCTCCGCGCAACCGCGCAATTTCTGCCACAACGGCGGCGGGCGTATCACTGTGCAAGCCGTCAAAATAAATTCGCGTCCGCCCATGCCGGTCCACCACCGCGATGCGTTCGGTGCCGCTGAAGTTGCCGGGCATGGAATTGAACGGATCGCCATTGTCCTGCGCCAGAAAACTGGCGCCGATCAAGCCATACAAAACCGGTTTCTCGCCGGTGAGAAAGTGCCAGCGGTTCGTGTCCGCGCCAAACCGCGCACTCCATTTCGCGAGCACTGGCGGCGTATCCGTTCGTGGATCAACGGTGAGCGACATGCAGCGGACATCAATTTGATTGGTGGTCAGATTTTGAATTTCCACCATTCGTTTGGTGACTTCGGGACAGGTCAGCGAACAACTCGTGAACAGAAAACTGACCACCAGAATTTTCCCGTCAAGTTCCGACCGGGTCACCATCCGCCCGGCTTCATCGGTCAAAGCGAATTCGCCGAGCATTCTTACCTTGTCCGGCAAAATGCCGGGCGTTTGGTCGTGGCGCGACAGGGCGGCGGCAGCCAGCCAACTGCCGACGCCCGTGACGAAGGCCAAGGCGATGACGATGCAAAGAAACAGCTTCTCGTCACCGCCTTGGTGCGACTTTTTGGCCGGACCTCGCGCTGCCTTCACTTTTTCAATTTGGCCACGGCGTCCGCGAGCTTCTTCATGTATTTGTCCGGGTTCTTATCAAACGCGGATTTCTCGGATTTGTCGCAGACTTTGATTTCCTGCCCTTTGTATTCAAACGCAAACGGCTTGCCCATGTCGCCCAGCGTCATGCCGCAGACGAGGCAGGTCTTGAGAGGATATGGTTTCGGCGGAGTGGTTTTGCTGTCGTCGGCAAAGACGGCGAAGGACAGCAGCAGTAAGATTCCGGTGAGAATGACTTTATTTTTCATGTTTGAGTTTCGGCTGGATTATTTTTTGGAGTTGTTGGCTTTCAAAACATATAGCTCAAGCTCACCTTGACGAGCGCGGGCGCGACAAGCTGGTTGCCGTTCATATTTTGGTAAACCGGGATTTCCACATCCGCGTAAATTTTCACCGGATGCAAGTGGAATTCGATGCCGGGCGACAGCAGCACGCGCTGATAGCCGGAATCGTCGGGCGCGGCGTCCGAGCCGTTGTCACGCCCGCGCCACGAACCGATGACCTGCGCCACCGGGGAAATTTTCACGCGGCCCAACGACAGGCCGTCGTAATAAATTCCCGCCGCCGCGTCGCCTTCAATGCCGGGGCGATAACCGCCGGTTTTGATCACGGGCAAATCCAGTTCCGCCTGGCCGAACCAGTTCCAATGCGAACTGCCAAACCGCGCGCGATGAAACGCGCCGAGCAGCAGGTCGGTGCTGCCGGTGCCGATTTGCGTGTCGCGGTCAATCACGTCGGGATCGTGACTGTAACTGCCGGTCGGCAGTTTCAAGCCGAAGGTCAGGCCGCTGGACAAATCCTCGGAAAAGCCTGTGTAAATGCCCTTGAGCCGGATGTCGCCTAGTCCGGTCCAGTTTTTAGAAACAATATCGGGGCTCCCGTTGCCGAAGTTGAGATCAGTGGTAAACGTCCGGTTCCAAACCGGAAGCTCCAACTGCGCGCCCCAACTGCGGTTGAACATGTATTGCAAGCCAATCGTGGTGAAGTGCGTCTCGATTTCCTTGTCGCCGTTGTTCGCGGCAGACCCGGAGGAATTGCCGCTCCAGTTCTGGTTTTGATCCTGATAATCGTAGTTCAAAAACGCCATGCCGCCCGAACTTTCGGGAAACATGGAACTGGTGCCCACGTCGAACACGCCGCATCCGCAGGCACAGGCGTGGGCGCTGGTCGGGGTGAACATGGCCGCGACGGTCGCAACCAGCCCCAGCGCAAGCGTGGAGCTGGCGATTTGATTTATTCTGTTGTTTTTCATTTTTATTGTTTGGTTCCCGGGCAGCATGATAACCACCCGCTTGTTGTTGGTTGACGTTTTGCTTACTGGCTCTTGGAAAGAATGATTTTTTACTCGGCTAGAATGGCGTCCCAGCGATAGCTCAATATCCAGTCCGCGAGCTTTTTCATGTCGTCGGGTTGCAACACGGCTTTCAATGGCGGCATGGCGTTGGTGCCCCATTTGCCCGTGCCGCCGTTTTGCATTTGCGCAATGATCTTGTCCGCCGCCGCCGGATCGTTGCGGTAGTTGGCCGCGACATCGCGATACGTTGGACCGAGCAGAAGCGTCCCGGCGACGACTCTGGTGTCGGGATTATGGCAGCCCATGCACGTGTCCTTCGTGGCGAGTTCGATGACCTCCTTGCGGTTCGCAGGCAGGAAACGGGCCGCCGCCAGCTTCCATTCGCTCCCGCTCTTGACGACAACACCAAATACGTCTGTGACGCTTTTTGGCGTTTCCCGACCCGTCGCGCCTTTGCTGACGAGGAGCGATACCACGGAACCATCCGCAGTTTTCACCTGCGCGGTGCCGGTGTTGTCGAATTTGTCGGCGACAAAAGAGACGCCGGCGAGTTGAACGTAATTGCCCGCGCTGGCCGAGGCGTCCTTGAACGCCGCCGCCGTGATGGGCTGGGATTTGAACGGCTGGTTCGTCTCGCCGACTTTCACGGAACCGGCCTTGACCTGTAACGCCGTTCCCAGTGCGCTGTCCGCCGACGTGCCGGTGAGCGTGACTTGGTTGCGCGGCACCAACGCTGCGGCATCCGCTCCCGAAGCCAGCACGGCTGCCGTGGGTTTGGACTGGTCAACCAGCACAAACGCTGTCGTACGCCCATCCGGTTGGATGACGCGGGTCGTGATGATGCCGTTAATGGTTTCTTCCTGCGCCTGCGCTGCTACCGTAAGGGACAAACTGATCAAAGAAATAATAATTGGACTGTTTTTCATTGTTAATAATTGAATACACCGAGGGCGTCACAAGACGCCCTCTAGTTAAAATGGATTGTTAAATTTAGGCCGACGTCTCACGACGTTGGCGGGAACAACTGCGTTGGATCAAACGGAGAAGCTTCGAGGGGGCGGCAGCGGCGGTTTGCCGGTTAAGCAATCAGCAAAAAGATTATCGGCGTGGGAGGTCTTGAACATTCTCGGCGCAATCAGCAGAAATTTTTCCGTGAGCGGGGGATATTCAATCTTTAATTTGAGCGCGAGCGCCTCGTTTTTCTTTTCGGATTTTTTGGCGGCGGCAATCGCTCGGCAAAGCGGACAGAGGTGTTTGCCGTCGAAGGTCTCTGACACCGCTTGGGAAAGTGTTTGTTGGCTGGAAAGGTTGGCCGCGAGCATTGTCGTCCAAGCGACCGTTTGCAGCGCCGCCCAATGCAAACCCGTCGAAAGGACGAGCGCAACGACCACCAGGCTTTTTCCTAAACGCGCAAACACAGTGGCAGAATAAACTTGGAAATGCCGCCCGCAAGCCAGAATTGGCATTTCTATTTTTGACTGCCTTGCAGCTTCTTCACCTGCGCGGCCAAGTCGTTGTATTTGGCGACCACGTCGTTCCGATCCTTTACCTCGTCGTTATATTTTTGCACGAAGTCGTTGCGCTGGGCGATGAGGTTGGTGATGGTATCGTTCTGCTTGTCAATGCCCACGTAGGCTTCCTTCAATTTCGCCTCCAGCGTGTCCACGGCGATTTTATACTGGGTGATTTGGTTGGTGAGATTGAGGTTGGCGAATTGCAGTTGCGAGATGTCTGCCTTTTGTGAAATCACAAGCTGCTCATTGGTCGCGACAACGGTTTTGAGTTCGGTGAGGCGTGCGTCCATCTGGTTCACCTGATGATTCAGCGTGGCGATGGAATTGGTGTAGCCCTGGATGGCGGCGTTTTTTTCATAGAGCATGCCGTTCATGGTGGTGATCTCGTCACGCTGAATGGTTTGTTCATACCATTGCCAGGCACACAAGCCGCACAAGCTGAGCGCGAGGACGATGAGCAGGTTCAGTTGAAAATTTTTCATGGGTTAGATTGGTCGGGAGCGGCTTTGACGGCGATGGCGACGCGCTGGATGCCGGCGCGTCTCACAAAATCCAAGGCGAAAACCACTGAACCATGCGTGGCATCCTTTGCGCCGGTGATGTAAACCGGCAAATTGGTGTTGAGGCTGTAGCGATTTGTCAGCAGCGTGAATAATTCAGGAAAGGCAATGGCTTTGTCATCCACGGAAACCTGGCCGTCGCGGTTCACGGTGAGATTGACGATGTCGGGCTTCTTGCTGGGCGTGGCGAGTGTGGCCGTGGGCAGGTTCGCTTTGACCGTGCGGACGATTTGCATTTGCAGGCTGATCATCATGAATGACGCCAGCAGGAAAAACATGATGTCAATCAGCGGAATGATTTCCAGCCGCGACTTTTTTTCAGGAATGGGCGTGCGAATTTTCATGGCGTCGAGGTTTGCCGGCTTTCGGTCATGAACGAAACTTTTTGAATGCCCACCGCGCGGGCGGTTTCATAGACCTTCACCATGTCGCCGTGCAGCGTGTCCAGGTCGCCGCTGACATAGACCGGCAGTTCGGGATTGGCGGCGAAGCGGTTGCTCAAGGCGAGCCCAAGTTCTGCGAGCGAGATTTCCTTTTTCTCCAGCCACACTGCGCCCGACTTGTCCACTGCGATGTTGACCATGTCCGGCCGGAAATCCTGCCGCGACTGCGAGGCGGACGGCAGATGAACCTTGATGTTCTCCGTCTTGCTCATCTGGATGCTCACCATCATGAACGCCGCCAGCAGGAAAAACATGATGTCAATCAGCGGAATGATGACAATCCGCGTGCGGCGTTTCGGAACGGGCGAGATAATTTTCATCGCGAATATCAATCAGTGGCTCGTGGCCTGGCTGGGCGACGCTGGCTGGTGCAAGTGGACGGTGTCGCCGCCTTTCCCGCCGCCAACCATCACCTCGACATTCGTTGCGGCCGTTTCCAAGTCGAACTGCAACTGTGTCACCTTGGCAGAAAAGTAATTGAACGGAATCAGCGCGAAAATGGCGATGCCGAGTCCGCAGGCTGTCGCGATCAACGCTTCACCGATGCCGCCGGTGACGGCGGTGACGGAAAGTTCCGCGCTGCCGATGTTGAGAAACGCACGCATCAGGCCGGTGACGGTGCCGAGCAATCCAAGCAGCGGTGCAAGCGTGACGAGCGTATCCATCACGGTGAGAAACCGCCCGGCGCGTTTCAACTCAACGCCCGCCGCCAGTTGCAACGCGCCAATCAACGAGCCGTGCGCACGGCCGAGATGATTCAGGCCGTGACGAATGACGCGGATGACCGGATCGTCCGAGCGGGCGGCGGCTTGTTTGGCGGTGGCCACGTCGGAATTTTCCAGCGCAGCCAGCAGTTGTTCCATCTTCTGCGGGTCGCGTTTGCCACCTTCGCGCCACCACCAGAATGCGCGTTCGCCCACGACGGCGACGGCGACGAGGGCGCTGACGAGAATCGGCCACATGACCGGGCCACCTTTGAGAAAGAATTCGAGGGCTATGTTTGCGAGCATTGGATGCATAGATTTATTTTCGTTGTGTGGTTTGCGGGATCAATTCAATAGCAGTTTGTAAGTGATGCTGGTTTCAAAAAGCCGAGTGCTGCTGTCGGTCGGAAGTCGCCAATGACGTTTAATAAACTCCACTGTCGCGCGGTCGAGAGCGGGAAAACCGGAGGAGGTTTTCACCTCCGCTGAAACGACATTACCCGCGTCATCGCCGGTGAGCGACAAAACCACGGTGCCTTGCTGGCCCGACTCCAGGGCGATTTTGGGAAAAGGCGGTTCGGGCCGCTCGCCGCCCGCGCCGGTCGTGTTGACCGAACCGATGTGCAGCGGAATTACCTGTGGCTGCGGCGCGGTTGCGAGTGCGGCGGACGCGACGAGCGTGCCGACCGTCGGCACGCCGAAGTTGATGTTCGGCGCGGTCGGCAGGACGACGAGGACCTGCGGTTGATGTTGTGGTTGCGCCTGTTCCGGTTTCGGCGCGACGGCCTGCGGCGGCAATACCGCCGGCAGAACGACGACCGGAACTTCCACGCGGATGGGCGGAACCGGCTTGATGGCGATCACGCCGCGCCGCGCGCCGGCAATTCCGATCAGCAGAAAGAGGATGCAAACCGAATTCACCCACGCGAGTTTCAGGTTCACGTCGCGGCTAGCTGACGGCAGGCACAGCCGCGCGAGATCATCCTTCAACTTGTAGGCGGGCGTTGTTCGGTTTGTTTCTGTGTTTTTCATCAGGACTTTTTTTACCAGTTCCACGTCAGACCGGCGTAAAAGGACCGGCCATCGCCCGGATGAAAAACTTGCGGGTCGGCTGGGTTTTGCGCATTGGGAATCGGATCAACCGAAGCGGCGTAGCGCTCATCCGTGAGGTTTTTTGCTTCCACGAAAACCGAAAACTTTGATCTGCCCAGATTGAAAGCAAAACCAGTTTTGAATCCTAGCAGCGCATAGGCACTGGCATTGAGCGTGTTTTGCTGGTCAACCGGATAGCTGGTGAGATTGCATTGAACATTCGGCCCAATGTAAAAACCGCAGGGCGCTTCATACCTCAAGTTCATTTCGTAAAGCTGGATGGGAACACCGCCGATGCGGTTGTTGCCATAGACCGGGTCGTCTTCGTAATGAAAATCGTTGAGCATGTAGGTCTGGTTCAAGGTCAGGCGCTGGCCAGTTTTATCCTTTAGCGTTTTGGAATTCCAAAGCTCAATGCCGAGGCCGGCTTCGATGCCTTGATGATACGAGCGGGCGACATTGACATCGCCCCGGTCATTGCCTTGGGCATCGTAAAGATTCTGAAGTTCGTCCTTAAGCCAGGAACGGTAAAGTGATAATTCCCAATCAAACCGGCCCCGTTCGCCACGCGTGCCGACTTCAATGGTCCAGGATTTTTGCGGCTGGAGCGGAGTGTATTGCAGCCCATAGACCCGAGTCGGATCGGTTCCCGAATCAAAATTAACCATGTTGTCAAAGGAGGGCGGCTGAAAACTACGGCTGAAATTGATGAATGCCTGGCTGTCGTTGTTTAATTCGTAGAGCAATCCGATTTTGGGATTCACCGCGAAAAAGTTTTGCCGGGCGGACTGGTCGCCATCGGTAGTGGCGGTGAAATAGTCGTAAAACTGGCGCAACGCATAAACGGCCTGAACTCCGGTCAACACGGAAAGCTTCTCTGCGAGATAATGCTGGTTTTCCAAATACACCGGCACGTTGACCGAAAGTTCAAGATCCTTGGCAATGGTTGCGCCCTGAGCGCCGGAAAGGTTTTGGTAGTTGTGATCCTGTTCCGTTTCAAATGCGGGACTCATGCCGATGGTGAAAATGTTCGGACGGCCAAACAGGTTGCCGTGAGTGACGGAGTTCAGGTCAATGCCCGCATCGTCGGCGTGATAAACCTGAATGCCTTGTTGCGGGTCCAGCGGGTCATAAAACCCTTTCTCCCGAAGTGCGCGATGCCACCAATACACGGAGGCGTCGAATTGGTGCCCGTCCCGTTCGTAACTCAGCTTGTCGGCGAGGCGCACATAATACCATTGCTTGCTGTAATCCATCGGCGCAGCCAGCGGATCTGCTGACTGCGGGCTGTTTTGCAGGGTCGCCTGGTCCACCGCGCCGGGCAACTGGCGGTCGGTTTGATCCACCGTCAGATAAAAACGGTTTTCCAAATGGTCGCTGAGTTTGTATCCCAGATCCGTGAACAAAAGTTCGGTGTTTTCCCGGCTATGCTCGCGATAACCATCCCGGGACCGCCCGGACAGCGAAGCGTAATAATCAAACGGCCCGTCCACACCGCCGACACTCGCCTGGCTGCGGATAAAACCGTAACTGCCGCCTTCAACCTGGATTTGTAACGGGCCGGCATCGTAACCAGTGAATGGAACGAGATTGATCGCGCCGCCGAGCGTCAAACCGCCATACTTAAATGCATTAGCCCCGCGATAGACCTCGGCATAACTCAAAGTGCTAACATCAAAATCTTCGATGATCGCCTCGCCGTCGCCTTGGTTAAAACTGACGCCATCCAGCAAAAATTCCACGCCCAGCGGCTCGTCCGCTGAGTCAATGCCGGAACCGCGCAGCGAAACCTTGGAAATTTCCATGCCGTTTTCGCTTTGCATGAACAGGCCAGGCACACCTTGAAGTAGATCTTCAAAATTTGACGCCCGTCCCAATTTCATCCCATCCGCCGATTTGATGGTGAAACCGCCGGGAATTTCCTTTTTTTGCGCAGCAGCTTTGTCGGCGGACGGCGAGGTTAGGGATTGCGATTCATTGGTGCCGATGACCGTAATTGGCGGCAGCATTGTCGGCGCGTTTGGGCTGCGATCACCCGGAGCCGGGGTGGCGGATTGCGCGTGCCCGGCAGTCACCAGCCATTTCGTAATGGTCAGCGCGGCCAATTGATATGCCAATCTGTGATTCATGGCGAAACACTAGCAAACTCGGCTCATCGCTGGCCATCGGTGAATTCCTAAAACCGGGCGGTCAAGCCAACCCGCACTTGAACCGGCTCGACCGGGTGATAAACATTTTGAAACGCGGATGCGGCGGATGGCGTCACGCGCGATTCATAGGCATAAGTGATGTCCTGGTCGCGGCGGTCAAGCAGGTTCAGGACTTCGGCAGTGACGCGCCACGTTTTGTTTATTTGATAACCGACTTCAGCGTTCAGCAGAATAGTCTCGCTGGATTTATACACACCGTCGGAAGTCAAATCGCGCGGGCCGAAATAGCGCAGCCGCAGGCTCGCGGAAAATCCGTGGAAATCATGCAGTGTGATGCCTGACGATACCACCACGCCAACCGCTTCCGGCACATGCGTGCCGCCAGGACTGCCGGGCGCGGCATCATCGGCGTCCACCGAAGTGAAGCGCGCGAAGGAATCCGCCGCGTCGAGGTCGAGCGAAATGTGCTTGGTCAGCGAATAGTAATTCGCCCATTCGACGCCATATCGGTCGCTCGGCTGTTGCGAAGCGACGGTGCCGCCGGTGTCGCCAGACTGCTCCAGTTCCGAATCGCTGTGCAGATACCACAAGGAAACGGTGCTTTGGAGTTTGGGAACAACCAGCGTGCGCAGCCCGATTTCCGCGCCTTTGGTTTGGATCAGCGCGGGAATTTTCGCGGTCGGGCCGCCAAACGGATTGTCCGCTGAAATAGGTTCTTGCGTCTGCGTCGCGCCGCGCCCGTCGTTGCTGTGAAAATCAAAACCGCCTTGCAGGTATATTTCTGTTTTGTCCCACGGCCCGAAAATCAAACTCAACTTCGGACTGGGAAGAAATGTGCTGGCCGTGCCGGAATTGGCCGGCGTGCTCAGGCTGGTGACGTCAAAAAAATCCAGATCGCCGCGCAACGCCGCGACGGAGCGGAATTTTTCCGCCCACTGGATTTTGTTCTCCGCATAGAAGCCGACCTGCGTGTCGGAAATTTTGTTCACATCCGTGTCGGCGGGCAGCATGGTGCCGGTGTCGGAATCCAATTTGTCCACGCGCATACGGTTTTGGGTTTGATACAGCCCGTTGTTAATCCAATCGTTGCGGACTTGCAGGCCGAACGTGTTTTCCACATCGCGCTTGAACCATTGGTTGAACAGCGTGTGGTGCGCATCGAGTCCGGCCACCCAGCGTTTATCCTGCTGCTCGAATTGATCGCCGCGATTCGTATCGGTGAGGAAGTAGGTGAAGTCGGAAAACAAATCGAGGTCATAATAAAAAGCGTAGGCCGTGATTTTGGTTTCGGAATTCAAATCGTGGCGATGCCATTCGGCTTGCAGGCTGTAACGCTGCGAATTGCCGCCGTCGGTCGGATTAATCGCGCCGAAAAAATTTGTCGCGCCAAAACTGGCGGGAATCTGGTCGCTCGAATTCCATTTGCCGTGATAGCCGCGCGCGGTAACGCTGAAACCGTTCAACTCGTCTCCCTGGCTGTAGGTCACGATACCGTTGAACTTCCAATAATCGTCCGGGTTTTTCCACGGGCCGTCGTCGTGATACGCCTCGCCGCCATAGAGAATGCGGCCCAGCCGGTTGGTTTGCGAGATGCCAAACACGCCGCGTTCAAAGCCATACATTCCGCCCTCCAGCGTGACGAAATCCTGCGGCAGCATTTGGTAAAATTCCAGATGCGCCGAGCCAGCCGAGCCGAAGTTTCCGACTTCCGCGTCGTACGGACCTTTTTCGTAGTCCACCCGCTGCACGAATTCCGGGATGACGGCGTTCATGTCGGCGTAACCTTCGCCGTGCGCGTGCGACGGCAGATTGAGCGGCATGTCGTCAAGGAACACCGCGAAGTCCGTGCCGTGGTCGAGGTTGAAGCCACGCAGAAAATACTGGTTGGCCTTCCCGCCGCCAGCGTGCTGGGTGATGATGACGCCCGGCACCGTTTCGAGAATCTCCCCACTGCGCAGAATCGGCCGCTCGGCAAGCTGCGCCGCCCCGGTTGTGCCCTGCGTCGCCGAATCCGCGATTCCCAGCAAACTGTCCTGGCGGCCAGTCACGACTACATCTGGCAGGCGGGTAACGTTGTTGGTCGCCCCGGCAAGCTGGTTCGTTTCAGAAGCTTGTGCCAAAACCATGCCGCCGCGCGATATGGCCAGCAGCGAGGCCACAAGGCCGCTAAAGATCCGTTTCTTGATCAGTGTCCGGTTCATGTGGAATCGAGGTAAGGGCGGGCAGAGGCCGCTCCCCACCAAATCTACGTTGGCAAGGAGCTTTTGGATGCAAGCGCCATGGGAATCCAAAAAACCGGCTTTTCTGCGGCCACGGCGGTGCCGTCGATTGGCAACGCAGCCCACATGAACCGCATCACGTCCGGGTTGTAATAGTGTTACGTTCATGCAAAAAGATATTACGAACAGCCATAATGTTACGAAAGATAAATTTCGTATGACCAAATAAATCCCATCTGAATTACCGTCAGTTCGTCTTATCCTCCACATTCCCGGCCGCGGCGGCGTGCCGCCGGGCCTCCTCCTTTTCCGGCTCGGTCAGCAAGTTGTCCCGGACGCGATTGAAGAACGGATTCATGTGCGCATCCAGCCGGCGGAATAGCATGGACTGTTCCTTGAGCGCGTTTTTTTGAAAGCGCAGGCACTGGTGGCAGCCGGGCGAGCGCGTGACATACCGCTGCGGACGGATGCGCCCAAAAAAGGCGAACAGCCGCACGCCCGTGGCCAGAATCTCGCGGAAAATCCGGAACCACCAGGCGCGCCGATAACAGAGCGCCTCCAGCCGGATTGTACATAGCTTGCAGACTAGATTTGTCTGGGTAACCGGGGTTGGACTTGTTGGACTTTGTATTTGCGTCATAAATCAAAAGCGAAAAAAGCGAATCAATATCTCAACTGCCAGAATCATATTTGTTCACAAGGTTGAAAGCGGTGGCTGGCTTCAAAGCTGGCCATGGTGTTCAACCGTTTGTCACCGCATTCGTTGAGATATTGCCCCCAGCTCAACCAGGAAGACATCAGCACGAGCAGTCCGCCAATGCCGAAGATGGCCCCGAGCGGACAGTTTCCTTGCAGCATCAGTGCGCCGGCGGTCGGGGCCAATAGGCGGGCCCAGCCGTTGACAAAAAACATCACGCCGAGATAGCGGGTGGTGTCACCGCCGGGCTTGGCAAAATGGTTTACGCCGATTTGCCACCACAAAATCCAGGAGCCACCGGACACCGCCCCTCGGCTGATGCGCCCGCACACGGCCGGAATCACCGGCAAGATCGAAGGCAGACCCGCCAGACAGGAGGCACCCGCCAGTAACAGCGGGTCCAGCCCCCAGCCAAGGCGGATCAAGGCCCACGCCTTCCAAGTGTTGACCCGATCCATCCAACGGCCTAGCTGGCCGGTACCGAGGATGGCCAGCAAGGTCGGCAGCGTGCTGATTAAAAAAGAAGACGCGAAATAACCCAGGTGCAACCGGCGGCTGAACAAGACCGGGATAAAGGAAGCGTAAAGCAGATCGCCAAAGCAATAGAGAAAGGCGATGGCGAGATAGAGCCGGAAACGCCGGTCTCCCCGCACAATCCGCCACGCATCGGCGAACGGCTGCGCCAACGGGGGCGCAGTGCCCGCCGCCGCCTCCGGTTCCCGTATGCGGATGGTGCGAAAGACCAGGAACGACGCGGCCGAAGTCACCCCCGCCAGCACCATCTGACTCTTGATCATGACGGCTGGGGAATCCTTGGTGAAGTCGAGCGCCCACGCTGCCAGCGCGCCGGTGGCGAGGGACGTGATATAAAACCATTGGCGGACCGTGCCGACGACCGCGCCTCGATGGGTGGCCGGATAATTCAGCCGGATGACGGCCGTCACCGCAGACCGGCTGACCGTTTCAAACAGCGTTCCCAATCCTCCCAAAGCCAAAAACAAAAGTGGCGCGTTGGTCAGCGCCATGGCCAGCGACGTGCAGGCATAGATCAGGCCGGGCACCACGACAAAGGGCCGTATCCGGCGCCGCGCCATCAGTCCGCCCGAGTAGAGCACCAGAAACATGCCGAGGCTCGAGATGGGCATCTGCACGGCGACCTGCCATTCGCTACAGGCCATTCCTTTCAAGGCCATCAGCGATGCGTTGGCGAGAATACCCGCGGTCATGGCATCCAGCACCACAAAGGAAAAATGGCGGACGTAGGTATGCCGGTATTCCTCCGATAAATTGGGGCCGCGCACGAAGTCCGGCATCAGTGAAGTGATTTTCATGGCTGATTCACCAAGTGCATGAACGATTGCAGCGTCATCAACCGCGCGCCCAGGTGCCGCAATGTGCTGAAAGTCCGCTGCTCGCTCTCGGACGTGGCTCCCGCGCTGGAGATGCGAACGTCCTCCAACAGGATCAATTCCAAGCCAGCTTGCAGGATGCCCCGGGCCGCCGCGCCCACGCAGAGATCAAAACCGTTGCCAAAGACCACCCACGTCTCCACGCCCAATTCCCGCAGCAGCCGGCTGGCATTGGCGTTGTATTGGAACATGTCGAAAGCCCGGCAGTCGAAGTTCGCCTTGGGCTGCCCGCAGGTGTGTTTCGCCAGATAAAACTGACGGAAGTTGCCCGTCGTCGCGCGCCATGAAGCATCGGCGGCGTCCAGCGGCACAAAGCCGATGCCGGGCAACCCCGGCGGCGAAAGCATCCGCCCCGAGCAACACGTGGTGAAGACCAGCGGATAAGCTCTCGCCTCCGCCAAGGCATACAATTGCTTTAATTGCGGCACAATCGGCCCGACGCGCAGACGATACGCCAGTCCGCGGCCGTTCTCAGCCAACTCGCGGCAGTCTGCGTCAAAGAAGCCAAACCGGTGCGCCATGGTTATTGGAGGTTGAATAATTCGTCGGTGTCGGAGTCGCCGTCCTGATCCAGGTCCCCGGCGTTCAAGCCCTGTGCCGCCGCAACCGGGATGGCGGTTTGTCCCCCGCAGTTGTAACTGTTCAAGTTCCATTTTGGCTTCTGGGATCCCACGTGGGAGTCTGCCCAAACGACGTTGCCCCGCTTATTATGCCGCCCGTGAAAACTCGGATATTGAAAGGTGGGCGCGTTCAGAAATGGTGTCGTTTCGAGCTGGCCCTGGCTGGTCTTAACGTTCCGCGCACAGTCGGCAAAGGCGACCTTTTCAGTGGGCCGCAGGATCTGGCTCTGGCGGGTCCAGCTAAAGGTCCAGACACCGCCAGCCGTGGGGCCAACGGAATAGGAAAAATACATCCAATTATAACCGTAGCCCAACTGACCGTTGTTGGGCAGTCCCTGCCAGGAAGGGCAGGCGTTCAACTTGCGGCTTGCCAAATAAGGCCAGATGAACCCTTGCGTGGGATCGTATCCGCTCAGGTCACTGGCGGCGACGCTCCGGTCCTGCTGCCCCGACCAAAACTTGTAGTAAAGCGGACTCGTGTAATCGCGTGCCGGCATGGCGATGCCGCCGTATTCATCGGCATAGAGCTGCCAGGCGATGGATAATTGCCGGAGATTGGAAACACACATGGCCGCGTGGCCCTTTTCCTTGGCCGCCGCCAAGGCGGGCAACAGCATTGCCGCCAGGATGGCGATGATCGCAATGACCACCAGCAGTTCGATCAGCGTAAATGCCCCAACGGAAGTCGATCTGGACGGCGCTTTGCGGCTTTGAATCAAAACTGGTGTCTTGGCCAGCCGCTGCCCGATCGCTGCCGCCTCACTCTGGTTTTGAATTACAGGAAACCGGGCTTCGTGTCGTATCTTCATGGTCATGAATCATCATTTCTCGATTAATGTTTCACCTCCAGAAGTCCGGTCGGCATGCGGCGCCGCCATCGCGGTACACACATTAATAACGACTGCTATTGTCGCCATTCAGTTCAATATGCATTAATGCACGAATGAATCAATGGTTTTCATTAATTATTTATAATGCACCAGCAAACCGATGGCCGCGCCTCCCAAAACCACCCAGGCCGAATTGAATTTGAAACGGAGCAACAACAGCAAAGAACTGATGGCCAGGTCAACGGTCACCCAATCCACCAACGCAGCCGATCCCAATTGCCAGGCCACCGCGGCCAACAGCGCGAGGGAAGCTACATTGACCCCGTCCAGAAACGCGCCCGTTGCGGGAAACCTGCGCAGGCGAGGCAACAGCCGCCCGCCAATGGCCACGAGAATGAAAGACGGCAGGAAAATTCCGAGCGTCGCGAGCAACGCCCCTTTTAGCCCACCGAGCACATAACCGATGAAAGTGGCGGTAGTGAACACGGGCCCGGGCGTGAACTGCCCAACGGCCACGGCATCCAGCAGTTGGTTCTCCGTCAGCCAGTGCCAGCGCTCCACCAAATCCGTGCGCAGAAAGGCCAGCAGCACATAACCGCTGCCAAAAAGCACCGACCCAACCTTCAGGAAAAACAGGAACAGGCTCCACAACTTGAACGGCGCCGCCGCGCCAGTCCCCAACATCAACGGCAGCCCCGCTTGGGTCATGGGGATCAGCCCGAATAAATTTCCTTGCCGCCGAAACGAGATGCGGCTGGCCGCCATCAGCACGCCCGTGCCAAAGAGAATCAGCAACGGATTGACGCCCAGAAAACTGAGCGCGAGCGCGAGCGCGCCGATCAAGGCGAGCATCCGGCTTTTGATCGCAGCAGGCCCCAAGCTCCATAAGGCCTGCAGCACCACCGCGATAATGACAGGTTTGAGGCCATACAATATCCCTTCCAACTGCGGCAGTTTCCCGAACTTGACGTAAGCCCAGGCGATCCCGGTGACGATGACCGCGGCGGGCAAAATGAAACAAACCCCTCCCAGCAACAATCCGCGCCAGCCGGCCCGACGATAGCCGATGAAAATCGCCAGTTCCGTTGAATTGGGACCGGGAATGAGATTGACCATTCCCAGCAGGTCCAGAAATTCCTGGCGCGCCAGCCATTGCCGCCGCCGAACCACTTCATTCTCCATCAGCGCGATGTGGGCGGCCGGACCGCCAAAAGCCGTCGTGCCGAGCTTTAGGAACAGCCCGGCCACTTCGCGTAATCGGCGGATGTCTGATGGTGGCATGTCAGTCAGCTTTCAATCCGCCAACTTCAAGAGCCGTTCACCGGCAGTGTGCAGCGTTTCCTCTTTTTTCGCGAAGTGAAAACGGAGGAAACGATTTTCCGGTTCGCGAAAAAAGCTGGAGCCGGGTACGCCAGCCACGCCAATTTCGCGCACAAACCATTCGGCGGCGGCGGTATCGTCTCGGTAGCCGAGCGATGAAATGTCGAGCATCACATAATACGCACCTTGCGGTTCGGTGAATGGCAGACCAACCCGGCGCACGTAGCCAAGGAACAGATCGCGCTTTTTTGAATAAAGCGCTCGCAAGCCGGCGTAATAACTGTCGGGTAATTCCAGTCCGGCGATGGCGGCTTCCTGCAATGGCGCTGCGGCGCCGACGGTCAGAAAATCATGCACCTTGCGCGCCTGCGCAATGATTTCCGGCGCCGCAAGAACATAGCCGAGCCGCCAGCCGGTAATGGAATAGGTTTTGGATAGCGAATTGCAGGTGATGACGCGGGCAAACGCGCCGGGCAGCGCCGCGCAATAGACGTGTTCGTGCGGGGCATAGACAATGTGTTCGTAGGGTTCATCCGTAATCACAAAGGTGTCGTGCTGTTCCGCCAGTTTCAGGATTTCCAGAAGTTCGGCGCGCGTAAAAACCTTGCCGGTGGGATTGGACGGATTGCAGACAATGATGGCCTTGGGCTTTTGCGCAAACGCGCGGGCCAGTTCATTTGAATCAAAATGAAAATCCGGCGCATGCAGCGGAACGTAAATCGGCTCCGCGCCGGACAGGATCGCATCGGCGGCGTAATTTTCATAGAAGGGCGAGAAAACGATGACTTTGTCGCCAGGATTGCATGCGGTCATCATGGCCACCATCATTGCTTCGGTGCTGCCGCAGGTGACCACGAGATGCTGGTCGGGATCAACGGTGAGGCCGGTGAACCGGGAAATCTTCCGCGCGAGCGCCCGCCGGAAGCGTGGCGCGCCCCAAGTGACGGCATATTGATGGAACGGCCCGCGCGTGGCGTCTTCGAGCGCATGCAACAACTCCTCCGGCGGATCGAAATCAGGAAAGCCTTGTGCGAGATTGATCGCGCTGTGCTGGTTGGCAAGGCGGGTCATGGCTCGGATTACAGATTCGGAAAAGCGTGAAAGTCTGGTCGCGGTCTCTGGCATAATTTCAAACGGCTTTCAGGTGACGGTGAATCCTGACGTTTTCCAGCAAGGTGTTTTAGATTTATAGATTACAACTACAGCGCGTCCTCGTCACGGTCACCGGTGCGAATGCGATGGGCGGCAGCAATCGGCCAGACGAATATTTTACCATCCCCGATTTTGCCGGTCTTTGCCGCCTGAATGATGACTTTGACCACCTGCTCTTCCATCTGGTCATTTACCACCATTTCGACTTTGATCTTCGGCAGAAATTCCACCGTGTATTCGCTGCCACGGTAAATCTCCATATGGCCTTTTTGCCGGCCAAAACCCTTCACTTCGGTTATGGTCATGCCTTCGATCCCGAGCTCGTTCAAGGCATCTTTGATTTCGCCAAGTTTGAACGGCTTGATTATCGCTTCAATTTTTTTCATTGTTAAAATTCTTGGTTCAGAGGTTTTGCCCGATAGACAGCAGATTGCGGTATGAATCCAGAATTGATTTCAAAGCGCCAATTATTCCGTGAATTTGCGAAGGCTGGGGCGATTGTTTCGGTATGCCAATATGCAGTTCAAAGGGAGGTGGATTCAATTCTTCCGTGGCCGTAAGAAAATCGCGCATTTCTGCGTTAGGTAACGCGCGAGGCAAACCAGTGAGCGGCTCTTTGTTCGCCATGTTGCCCGGCAAAAATCGCTGGGTTGCTTGCATGGCTGGTTGCGCCAGCGCCCGGTCCAAAACGGCACTTTTGGTCTCCACCAGAAATCCCTCGGACTGGTTCGCAGGCAGTAATGAAATAACCCCATGAAATCGAAGAACCCCAAGTTCCCGTTCCAAGTAATACACTTCCGGTCGCGATGATCTGCTCCAAAACTGCTGCGCCAAATCTTCACCGGCGGCGTTGCCTTGCGTGCGCGCCGCAAAATCAACCGGGTTGCAAATGGGATAGGCATGGATGTGATAATTTCTTGCCACCTGTGGCACAGCTTCCAGTTCCTTTAAAAACGCCACCAGTGCTTCCGCTCCTGCCTGATCGTTGCCATGCAGACCGGCAAATATCCCCAGGCGAATGGTGTCACCGCCGCCGGTCGGTCCCATAAAGACAAATCGCGGAATCTGAAACACATTGCGCCTGACCAGAAACCGTCCCACGGATCCGCCGACCAGGTAATCCGAAGTTTTCGCCAAATCCAATAATGGGTTCAGCAGCCGTTGAATGGCATTGGGCTGATCAATCAACGCCTCCGCATCAAGCGGAGAGGAAATGAGTCGGGCCGGCTGGCAGGCTCGCATATAATTAGTATTTCAATGGTGTTTTACTCCGATGCAGTTCAAGGCTGACCGTAGCCGCAAATTCAGAGAGGTTGGTTGCCGGATGGCACTGGAATCAAGTTTGACCGGCTTTGCTGCTTTTTCCAGAGCGGTTCCATGGCGCCTTGGCCAGCACGATGGCCATGCCGCAAATGTCAGTAACCCCGGCAAAAACCAGGCCCGCGCCGACGAACGCAGCCAGAATGAAAAAAGCCGGATGCACAAACCAGCCCAGTCCCGTTCCGACAACCACCAGCGAGCCGGCGCCAATGCGAACCTGACGCTCGATGGAAATCGTCTTGCGTCCGCGCACCACCCGCAGTCCGGCGGCGGCCCAGGCGTTGGTGCCACCTTCGACAACCACCATGTCATCGAGCCCGGCACGCTTAAGCTGTTCCGCCGCCTTGGTGGCGCGAATGCCAGAGGCGCACAGCAGATATACGGGACCGGGATTCGTTCCGCGCGCTGCTTCCACGGACGGGCGATCCAGAACGTCCAATGAAACCAATTGCGCACCTTGCGCATGGATCTCGCGAAACTCCGCCGGCGTCCGCACGTCCACCAGCGTTCCCCGTCCGCTTGAGACTGCCGCCGCAGCTTCGGCGGGAACAATCGTTGTGGTTTGATTTGACATAGGTTTGTTGATTGAATGGCTTGTAATTAAAGTATCCAGCCTAGGGCGAGGCCAAAGGTATCCTGGCTCATTGTCAGGTTGGCATTGGCCCCGCCAAAATTGCCGCTGCCGTGGACCTGTTGTTCAAAGGCGTGGGCGTAGAACACGGTGACCTCCCAATTTTTGCTGAACCGCCAGGTGGCACCCGCTGTCACATGGTGCTGCACCACAGCGGGCGCGAGAATATTGAAATAAGTCTGACCGTCGGGAATTGGCTGCGTGCTGTAATTATAGCCGACACGCAAGGTCAACTTCTCAATCGGCTCATAGGCGATGCCCGTTTTGATCGCGGTGACGTCGCGCCAGCCAAAACCCGGGCCGCCATTGGCTCCGAGACCATTCGCATAAGTCGCGGCCGAGAGATTATTGCCAACGGCATTTATTTCGTTGAACAGAATTTCTTCAACGTCGAGGGCGAAGGTGACTTGCTTGACCGGTTTGACGGCAATGCCCGCGGCAAAATTGGAAGGAATATCAAAGGAACCTTGTTCAGCAAAAAGATGTTCATATTCTTTGAAACGAGTCGCAAAAACCCGGCTTTGGTATGTCAAACCCACGGTCAGCCAATCCGTCAGTTTGCCCGTGTAACCAATGCGAACCCCGCCGCCGTAGGAACTGTCATAGCCTTGATCCGGAATGCCAAAATTCTCCAGCCCGTAAGCCTTGAAGCGTTGATACGCAAAAATCGGCGCGATACCGAGGGCATGATTTTCATTCAGTTTATAGGAAAGCGTCGGCGCGATGAAAATCTGATCGAGATCAACACCGGCGTGCGTGGTGCCAAAGGCAGGTATGGGCGTCTTGTAATCCGTGTTCATACCGCCGTTGCCATAAACGGCCAACCCGAAGTCAAAATCTTTTGAAAGTGAATGTTTGTAGCCGATTTCCGGTACATAGAATTGCTCCTTCCCATTGCCGTCATATTTATTGGGGCCGAGAGAAGCGGAACGGTCAGGTTGGAAGTAGGTTAAACCGAGGTCCAGGCGATTGTCGAGAAAGGCCACGCCCGCCGGGTTGGAGGCTGGAGCGAGTGAGTCTTGCGGAAACGCGACTCCCGCACCGCCAATGCCCTTGGCCTTGGTGCCATAGCCATAGTCGAAGTAGCCGTCAGTGGCGTAAGTCCGGCCGGCGGCCAGGACCGTGAGGCCGAGGAAGGCGAATTGCGATGCGGATTTTAAAGGACTTGAGGTTTTCATGATAGCTCGTTTGGGTCTTTGTTTTTGGTGTTGTTTTTGGTTGCATACGGTGGGCTTCCGGCGCACACATGGCAGGCTGCGCCGGAAACCCGTTTTGCCCCGGAACAGTAGGGCAAAGTGTCAGGCCATAAATTAATCATCCGCATTCAGTGCCCAATCGAGCCGCCGTAACTGTTCACGGATTTTGCGCCGTTCGTAGCGGTGCTCCAAAGTTCTGGCCACGGCCGGCCGAATCCCGCCCGTACGGCGGTCGGCGTCGTTGGCAACGTTTTGAACTGGCCTGGCAGTGGTCTGTGTTTTCATGTTTCTAAATCTGGTTGTGGATTTTGGAGCGGGGGCGGCGGAGAAGATCCGCCGCCCGCACCCCGACTCCTTGGGGTTGAGTTTAGTTTGAAAGGCTGACGGCGCGGTAAAACCGTTTCGGATTCGCACTGTAAGGGGAATAATCCAGCACCGGATATGGCTGAGCGGTCGGCAGCGTCACATATTTGAGCGTGGTCCAGTTCGTCGTCGGCACGAGCGACGTGGCGTAGTCAATGCGATACGCCTGGCCGACCGCTCCCGTGATGGTGATGGCCGGGTAGGTGACGATGCCCAATTGTGACGTTGCATTCGTGCTCGATTGCTGCACGAAGGCGGGGCCGTTCGCCAGCACATACGCCGCCACTGCGTTGCCGATGCCTTGGGCGGTGGTGTTGTCGAACGAGTAATGAATGCCGCCATAAACCCGGCTCCAGCCGTTTTCAGATTCGACCTTGCTCAAGGATTGAACCAGACGGGCCGGCTCCCCCGCCGTCGTGGTGTGGAGCTGCACCGTGTTCTGGTCGCCGACAAACGCTTTCAGGACTTCAATGCCTGCGTTCACGGTTCCGCAATGTCCGCATGGATAATCGGGATGATTCGGCGTCAGAACCAACGGTTGCCACGCGCTGTAATTGTCGGTTACCGTGCCGTCGGGGTTGGCATTCAAAGAAGTGACCGGTCGCCAGAAGAGGTAGGTATATTTGGCATCCCAAATCGCGATGCGCGCATCCGCCACCGCCGTATCCACCAGCACAAACAACAGCGCATCCTCCTCCAGTGACAGCGCGCGGCCAATCGCCGCCTCCCGGGCCGCCTCGTTGGCCGTCAACTCTGCGTCCTGCTTGTAAAAATTCGCGATGTGCGTCTGGTCGGACGTGCGCGTAACACTGTTGAGCGCTCCGAGCGACTGCACCTGCGCGAGCGCGTTGGTGTAATCCGTGCTGGTCAGCGCCGGCGGCGGACCGGGCCGGAACTGGTTCGTGGCCGCCAAAATAAAGGGCGTGACCGTGCCCCATTGTTCGTTGATGCCTTGGTTGAACGTGAACGGCGGCGAGGTGACCGTGGGGATGTTCGGAGTGAGTTGATAAGCGCCGGGAACAATCGTGCCCGGGCCGGGATAAGTCACATTGGGACTTGAGCCATCGCCGGTCCGCAGCGCGATGATGTCCGCCGCCGCCGCCGAACCAACCGTCCGGCCGTTGCCAATCGGACCATCAGTAATATTGGCCAGGCTGTTGGTCAAGGCCACATCCAAGGCCGCTTGCTGGCCGGGGAAATAATTCACGAGCACGTCGTGCGCCGCCTGCGCTGCGGCCGCCTGCGCGGAGCCCGTGTTGGGCGCATAATAGTGATACTTCGTGCCGAACTGGCGGATGGAGTTGACCGCGTCATAAACGGCAATTGCTTCAATCGCATCCGTGCGCGAACCCAGATTGCTGTTCTGGCCGGCGGTCTTGGTGGCGCTGACCGTGATGAGGTTCCAATCGGTGATAACATCTGCCGACGCCCGAGGCGCCAGCGCGGATAGCCCGGCCACCGCGATGGCGGCCAATGTGTAATGGTTGAGTTTCATTTTTCCTTTTTGGTTGGTCTGGTTTTCCTCAAAGGACGTGGGGCCCGGATTCCAATCCGGCCGATCGCGACCTTGGAGGGTTTGGTACCTCCCTGTGAAGGGTTGGATAACTTGGAAGGACTTTCCGAAATGGCCGAAGCCAGCGAAGCGGAGTCAGCGAAAAAGACCGGATCATCGTCGCGGCGAATTTCCAACACCGGGAGCCCCCAAATTTTTTGCCAAAAATCAAACCGGCACAATAGGAGCAAATGAATCAGGTTCTCGGCAAGCGCAATGGGCTGGCATTGAACTGGATTCTGTTTGAGGGACATTTGAGTCTTTTATTTTTCATGTGAACCTCCAGTTGTCCGGTCAGCCTTGTTTTGTTTGTCCATCAGGATTCTCCCGGGCGATCCAGTTTGTCCAATCGCAGCCGCTCCGTTTTTTCGATCTGAACGACGCGAGAATCCTGCACCACGATTTCGACCACGCCGTAGCGGATCGATTTCACCTGCTGGGCAACGATATCCGCCCAATTCAAACCACTTCTTCGGGCGACCGGCAATATTTGTTGATTATGGCTCATTTAATTAACGAGTGCTAGTGTCGTGTTTAATAAAAAATAAAAACAATTTCTGGACTTAAAATCCAGCGGTTAATCGGCAAATTAATTTCTAACGACGATCAATATAGTCGTAGTTTGACATTCATTCGCTTTTTGTCAACAGCAAATGTATGCTCCTGCTCGCCACCTGCGTGGAGCCACCGCTAACCCCGTTCCAATCAGCGATCTCGCAATTTTTCGCGATAGCATCGGGCTAGAATTCTGGTTTTCTGGTTCCGTTTAGAATTGACGTGTTCGCCAGACGCTCCTAGAGTCAATAAGAGTAGGCGACAACGCCATCTAGGTAGTGAACAAAACAATTTGGCGCCGACCAGTCAACTGGAGGCACCATGAAAACGACATGGAAAATCGTGTCGAATCATGTTTAGCGGCCCAAATATGTTGAATTTAACCGTCATCTTCTTCCTTCGACACCCGTCCGAGATTTCATTTCGTCTTGACGTGTCAAATTTCCGCGCGTGAATCGCGCCGGCTTTATTAACCCTCAAATAACTTTATTAACCCTCAAATAATTATGAGCAAAGAAAACGAAATCCACTTGAGCTTGAGCGCGCCGGCCGCCCGCAACCTCGCCACCGCCACCGTCACCGTCCCGCAATTCACCGAAATCACCCCCCGCTGGCTGCACAAGCTGCTGCCGTGGGTGGATGTGGATGGCGGCGTTTATCGCGTCAACCGTGTCGCCAAGGCCGCAAAGGGCCAACCCGCGAATGAATTCGGCGAGGTCAAGGTGGATTTGCTTACCGTGGAAGGCGGCGAACCAAAATTGCCGACGACGTTCGTCGACTATGATCCCGACCCGCGCGAATATCATTTGAGCACGATCCAGACGGTGCTCCGCACGCACACGCGCGTGACCGATTTGTACAGCAACAAAATCGACCAGCTTCGCGAACAGATCCGGCTGACGGTCGAAGCCGTTAAGGAAAAGGAAGAATGGGAACTCATCAACAATCCTGATTTTGGTCTGCTGAAGGAAGTCGATGCATCGCAAACCATCAAGACGCGCAAGGGTTCGCCGACACCCGACGATTTCGACGAACTGCTCGGACTGGTCTGGAAGAAGCCAGCGTTTTTTCTCGCTCATCCCAAAGCGATCGTAGCGTTTGGCCGCGAATGTACCCGGCGTGGCGTGCCGCCGCCGACCGTGCATCTGTTCGGAACGCCGTTCCTCACGTGGCGCGGTGTGCCGTTGATTCCAAGCAACAAGCTCGAAGTGAAAAATCATTCCACGAGCATCCTGTTGCTGCGCGTCGGCGAGGCGGAACAAGGCGTGGTGGGGTTGCAAAAAACCGGCGTCACGGGCGAAGTGGAACCCGGCCTGTCGGTCCGTTACATGGGCACCAATGAAAACTCCATCGCCTCGCACCTCGTGACGCGCTATTTCTCCGCGAGCGTGCTGACCACCGACGCCATCGGCCGACTGGATAACGTCGTCGTGAACAACTACCATGAGTACAATTGGAAATGACGATGCGGCGACTCCGTCTGTCGAATCATCGCCAGACGAGTCTGCGCATTCCCGCCTGGTCACCAAACTCCTGGCCGAGGCGTTTTCCGGATCCAGTCCCGGCGAAAAGCCCACGGCTGCGCCCGCGCTACCGGCGGAACCGCCGGGGGTTTCAAATTTGCCCGACGTTTCCGGGACTGAGGCGGGAGCCGCACTGCCGCCCGTGCATCCAAGCCCTCAACCCGCCGCGCCAAAAACGGAAAAGCCGCCGGAAAGAACTCCCTCGGGTGGTCACGCACCAGATTCAGGTGAGACTTATGCTTTCGGGGAACCCCGCTGCAACGGTGATTACCGCCCGAATGGAAAGAAATCGGACACAAAAACAACCAACGGGAATTCCCTGTTGGGGTTGCCGGGCGCAGAATCCGAAGCCACGCCGGAATATTATTTCCTGCGTGGGAGTGACGTCTCCGGCAAGTCACCGCTGGCCTGCCAGTCGTATCCCAAAACCGCGGCGCCGGTTCCGAAATTTGACGTCGAAGGGGTGCGCCGTGATTTTCCGGCCCTGCATCAGCTCGTCAACGGCAAGCCGCTCGTGTGGCTCGACAACGCCGCCACCACGCACAAACCGCAGGCGGTGCTTGACGCAACCTCGCAATTCTACGGACGCGACAACTCGAACATCCACCGTGCGGCGCACACGCTTGCCACACGATCAACCGGATTGTTTGAGGCTGGCCGCGAGAAAGTCCGCAAATTTCTCGGCGCGGCCGACGCGAAGGAAATTGTGTTCGTTCGCGGCACCACCGAGGGGATCAATCTCGTCGCCCAAAGCTATGGCCGCAAAAACATCGGGGTTGGCGACGAAATCATCGTCAGCGAACTGGAGCATCATGCGAACATTGTGCCCTGGCAATTGCTCGCCGAACAGGTCGGGGCAACGCTGCGCGTCATTCCCATCAATGACCGGGGCGAACTGATCCTGGAAGAATTTGTAAAACTGCTCGGCGCGAAAGCCAAATTTGTTTCGGTCGCGCACGTTTCCAATTCGCTCGGCACGGTCAATCCGGTTGAGCAAATCATTGCGCTGGCTCACGCCCGCGGCGTTCCGGTTTTGGTGGACGGCGCGCAATCCACGCCGCACCTGCCGGTAAACGTGAGCGCGCTGGATGCGGATTTTTACGTCTTTTCCGGCCATAAGGTTTTTGCCCCGACTGGCATTGGCGCGTTGTACGGCAAAGCGCCGCTGCTGGAGGCCATGCCGCCGTGGCAGGGCGGCGGCCACATGATCAAGGATGTGCGGTTCGAGAAAACCACTTACCAGCACGCGCCGGAAAAATTCGAGGCCGGCACGCCGGACATCGCCGGGGTGGTTGGACTCGGGGCGGCGATTGATTACCTGTTCAAGGTCGGCATTCCCGGAATCGCCGGTTACGAGCATGCGTTGCTTGAATACGCAACGCAGGCACTGGCCACGATTCCCGGCTTGCGGCCCATCGGCACGGCCGCCACCAAGGCAAGCGTGCTGGCTTTCGTCATTCCGGGCGTGCCGAATGACAGCGTAGCGCGGCATCTGGATAAGAACGGCATCGCTGTCCGCGCGGGCCACCATTGCGCGCTGCCGGCCATCCGGCATTTCGGACTGGAGAGCAGCGTACGTCCGTCGCTCGCATTTTACAACACGCGCGAGGAAGTGGACGCACTGTTGCTGGCCTTGCGTTCGCTCAAGCGGAGTTGAGATTCAAAAGCCGTGATCACTGTTGCCATTCCCGATTTTGGCCAGTTGCAGTTGGAGCATTTGGTTCTGGATTACAATGGAACTTTGGCGCGTGACGGCAAATTGCTGCCGCCGGTTCCCCGGCTGCTTCGCGCATTGGCAAAGAAAATCCGAATTCATGTTGTGACCGCTGACACGTTTGGCGTGGCTGCCAAACAACTCGAAGGTCTGCCGGTGACGTTGAAAATTTTTCCGCCAGACGGACAGGCGGAAGCCAAACGATCATTTGTTGTCCGGCTCGGAACCCGGACGGTGGTGGCCGTTGGCAACGGACGCAATGACCGAAAAATGCTGAAAGCTGCCGCGCTGGGCATTGCCGTGATCCAAGCCGAAGGAGCGGCCGCGCAAACCATGGCGGCGGCGGATGTCGTCGCGACCAACATTCAGGACGCACTTGAACTGCTGACGGAAACCAAGCGATTAACGGCAACGTTACGGTCGTGAACTCGACCAAGGAAATTAAAAATCATGACCTCAATTCTTGCAACGGAACAAACAACGCCGGTCTCGCAACGCGAAGCACGACGCGACGCGGTGTGGATGGGCGAACTCGTCGAGGAATCGGTTCCCGACCTGCTCCGTTCTTATCAACGGGCGGGCGGTTTGAACAACCGCACCGCGCATAACATGCCGTCGAAAGGCGCCGTCGGGCAGACCTGCGAGGACCTGCTGCAAATCTTGTTCCCCGGTTTTCACGATAGCGCTGCGGTGCATGAAGGTTCACTTGACGAATTGACCGCGTCGCGCCTGGCGGGTGTCATTTCGCGCCTGACCGATCAGGTCCGCAAGAGTGTTCGTATCGGCGAACCCCACAAGCCGACCGGGCGAACCCCACCGATCATCCGCAAGTTTTGTCAGGCCCTGCCCGAAGTTCGAGACCTGCTCCGCACGGATATTGAAGCCGCCTTCGACGGCGATCCGGCTACGCTGCACCGGGAGGAAATCATCCTGTCCTATCCGTTCATTGAAGCGATCGCCATTCAAAGGCTCGCGCACCGGCTTTATCTTTACGGCGCGCCAGTGGTGCCGCGCATGATGACCGAGTGGGCGCATAGCCGCACCGGCATCGATATCCATCCAGGGGCCACCATCGGCACCCACTTTTTCATCGACCACGGCACGGGCGTTGTGGTTGGCGAAACGTGCGAAATCGGCAATCATGTGAAACTTTATCACGGTGTTACTCTGGGCGCGCGCAGCTTCGTCAAAGACGAATCCGGTCACATTGTCAAAGGCGGCAAGCGTCATCCTGACGTGGAGGACAACGTCACGATTTATCCGAACTCGACCATCCTCGGCGGCGAAACAGTCATCGGCGCGAATTCAACCATCGGGGCCAACGTATTTCTGATGCAAAGCGTGCCGGCAAATTCGCTGGTGGTGTACGAGGAGAAACAACTGGTAATCCGCGACAAGCTGGCCAAAAAGAAAACTGACGATTTTGATTGGACCATTTGACCAGTCGCAAGTGGGAAGCAGCGCACGGATGAAATTTAAAGTCTTCGTCTGGCCGCCAAATTCCATCGTCGGGAATTTTCTGTGCCCTGGCTTTAGTTTTCAGCATCTCGTCAAACTCCCCAAAGTGCGCTGCTTGCGCTGAGGTCTGGGCAAATTCGACGAGCCAAGCGAACTTCGCGGTTGATTTACGCGTCGCGGATGCCTTCCCTGATGCCAGTTGACAGGAATACCGCCATCCATCGGTCCAGGTGTTAACGGAAAAACTATCTACCTGTCAGACAGTTTTTGGAATATTGCCGCCCTTTTGACAGAGTCTTCTTCAATATGCCCGCCTAAAGACCTCGTCAGGAATGGCTTCCTCGACCGTCCGGCCCTCCACGATGATGCGCCGGTATAGAATTGCCTTTTCCGGCAAAAGCCATTTACGGCGCTAATAGTATATTAGCAACTCTAAAACCTTCTAGGGAGTGGTATTTCGTGCCTGGCACCGCCCGCTCAGCTTAAAATCATCTGCTACAATGCACGAATGAATGCAATACCATTTGAACACGACGCACTAAATCATTGGCTAGAACCCCGAATTTCTCGGTCAGTGAACAAAATCATTTCGTGGGAAAGAAGCTGGTCCACAACGGAAAAATGGCACCAGAAAAACCGCAACGATACGCTGTGAACCATGAATCCAATCGAACCAAAGCCGATTACGCTTCTACAAGCAGCCGCTGAGGGCGACAGCAAATCGGTTGAACAATTGTTGGATGACGGCAGGGCTGTGAATAAATTCGATGACTCCGCCTTGCGAGCGGCTTTGCGGCACAAGCACCCAAACGTCGTCAAGCAATTGCTAGCGGCCGGAGCCGATTTCAAGAACCATGCCACGGAATTCTTGTGTATTGCGGCCCGGAACGCCGATCTGGCCAGCTTGGGACTTCTCTTGCCGCTTCTTAAGCGTTCTGATGGCCTGCCCACATCTCCAGGGATCATTGAGCCAGCCCTTTTGAAAGCGATTGCCACGTTGGATACGAGGGCGGTCAAAATGTCGCTTGCGGCCATGATCACGCCGGTGGCTAGCAATTCCCAAGCGGTAATTTTGGCTGTCAGACACGGCAGCGTGGAGATACTAAAAATCCTTCGTGATAAAGGATCTGACTTGTTTGCGGAAAAACTGCCTGCATTACGGACTGCGAGCGAGGGACGGCAACCCCATGTGGTGAAATTTCTGCTCTCCGAAGGCACATTTACCGACGAAGCGCTGTCCGAAGCCGTCTGTGCAGCCGTTGAATGTGGTGACGTGGAAACTTTGGAATTACTGCTCGAACATGGGGGCCAGCTTGAACCGCCGAATGCTATTGTTAATGCAGCCATAAATGACTCGTTGGATGTGCTTCTATTGTTGGAACATTACGGAAATTCGTTCAGCCCGTTTGCCAATGAGTTGGTGGAATATGCAATCGACCAAAAGGCACCAAAAGTGTTACAATGGGTTTTGTCCAAAGCATCGGTCAGCAACCTCATTCTTGACAAAGGTTTGGAAACTGCAGTTTTAAATAACGGCTCCGAGATTCTGGAACTGTTGATCCAGGCCGGTGCCGATGCAGGGGCAAACCATAGCGCGTCACTTAAAATCGCTATTGCAAACGGCGGTTTTCACATGGTGCTGGCTCTGCTTGCTGCAAAGGCGAAACCTTCTGACCTTGATGGCGAGCCGGTAAGGACTGTATTGGATTGCCAACAGTGGTGGTTACTCCCTGAGCTGTTTTATAGAGGTATCAGCGTGGCCGGGTTGGTATTGTTGGAAGACCATGCTGTAAATTTTTTCCTTCACTTTCCGTCGGCAGCAATGGCAAAAGACAACGCTGGCAATTCGCATCCAGACAGCCTTCTTCATGAACGGGTGAAATTTGCCAAGACCACCGCCGAGGTGGCCGGAAATCACCAACCGGAAACAAAAACAACGATTGCTATCTGTTTGGCAGGCTTTCTCGCCCTCCTGCCGCAGAATTTGGCATATCCCAACTTTGGTCCTAGGCGCAGACCCACTGAATGAATTTAAGATACGCCTCACCGCTTCATTGCTGCCGCCGAGATCGCCAACGCAATGTCTCCAATTGGAGACACCCCGGCGAATGCGTGGCCCAGGAACTGAAGAAATTAGCGTTCGGCAATTCGCCACAAACTTTGAACTTCCAATTCGTGAAACGCAATATCCGCATCCTCCAATTTGGATTTTTCCGGGCGAGCCAGCTTCCTCGCGACCAGTTTAATTCACCGGATTTGCCAGCGCCTCCAAAGTGTGGATGCGGAGAGGGATTCTCACTGTATCCAACTCCCACGGGCAACATAAATCCATCAAAGTTGAAACCGCCCTTATGCATGTGAATCGGCAGGTCTGATATTCGGCGAGGAAATCTGGGAAAACCCATCATCGGCATTTTACACCCAGCCGGCGTTCCATCAAGGCAACCGCAGCTGGGTCGTTGTCTGATCCAATTGCATTTCGGCCGAGTTTTCGGCAGGCCTGAAGAACGGCCCCAGATCCAGCGAAGGGATCCAGAACCCAATCGCCGATGTGTGAAAAGCTTTTGAGCAACGGCTCAAAAAAATCAGGGCGGTTTTCATGATAAAGGCAGTGAGATGTTAGTAGGTATGGTGGTTTGTGGTTTCAGCGAGTGATTGCTTGTTTCGGCGCAGCCTTGAGGGAGACGATTTCTAATTCTATGACCTCGCGCACCCAACGAGCTTGGCGTTTTTCATTCGGAATCACCAACCGCAAAGGTCCAGCTTTTGAGTCGAGTTCCTTCCCGTCCCGCCAATAAGCCAGCAGTACTTCTTTGTCGCTAAACAAGGGGTCCAATTCTGCAACCGTAAATGCGACTTTGTAACCATCGGCGGCCTTGACCAATACGCAGAGCTGCAAGGCTTCACCGCGCAGTGCTTCCCCTTGCGGAACCCCTGCGCGAACGAGGATGGCGTGAAGTGAAACGCCTTGGTAACTGGCGGTCGAGCCGTCATGGTCTTTTGCGCTGACGATTTCGGCCGGCATGGATTCGAGGTTCGTCAGCGTCAAGGTCAACGACGTTTTGACATCGCCGGTCACGGCCAATGCGGTATCTGCGGCGTGTCCGGTAGCCGAGACCAGCAAAACGCTCAAGAGTAAAATGCGGCACAAGATATTCCGCTGCATATTCAGGTAAGGGAATGACGAGCTGCGGTAAACACGGGAAACTGATTTCGATACAGCCCCATTCAAGCATGAATCAATCGGCGCCCACCAGGACGCTGGACGCCTTGATGATGGCGTACGCCTTGTGCCCCTTTTTGAGCTTTAGCGAGGCGGCTGATTCGCTGGTGATGGAAGAAACGATTTCCACCCCGGGCGCGATTTCCAAGGCTATGACCGAACTGATGGGGCCTTTTTTGATGGCTTTGACGGTTCCGGGCAGGATGTTGCGGGCGCTGATTTTCATATTCAATCCTTTGGTTGACGGTCGGTTGTGCTATTCTCCAAGTGTGAGGCACGCGGTTTGAAACAGTTTGTTTCAGTGTTCCACACGCCACTGTTGAGGGCGATGATATCATTGACTAGGGTTTTTGCAAAGCCTCACCCGAGGCGTCGAGGCGTTGGCCAGGCCGACTTCCGTAATGTTCAACTGTTGAAGTGCCTCGAGCACGCTCACCACGGCCTGGTATTCGGCGCGGTCGGTGCCTTCGACAATGACAGAGATGTCCGGGCGCTCCGCCTTGCGCTTGGCCAGTTCAGTTTTCAATTCGGTAAAAGTTAGATCGCGGGCATCCAGTTGAACCTGATTTCGCCCGACAACGCGGATGCGCGCCGGTGCGGCGGGTTTGGGCGAATCGGTTTTTCCTGAGGGCAGCGCGAGTTCGAGATTGTTCATCAATTGTGGCGTCGTGATGATGAAAATAACCAGCAGCACAAAAACGAGGTCGAGGAGCGGCGTGATGTTCAGTTCCGCGAGCGTGGAATGATGGAAGCGCAACGCGATTTTCATGGCGTCATGGAATGGTTAACTCGGCGGATTGAACCACGTCGAAGCGGACCGTGGACCGCAACGGGAAACCGGCGGGCGGCGGACGATCCAGCTTACGGGTCTGGGCGATGGCATCCATGACCGAGGCATCCCACCGGGCGTTCCCGGTCTTGCGTTTCCAGCGGGGATTACTGATGCGCCCGGCAGAATCAACCGCCAGTTCGACTTCCGCAACAAAGTGTTCGTCGGCCATATCGGTCGGCCGGTTCCAGCGTGCGCGCAGGCTGAATTCGACGAAACTGCGGTACAGTGCGGCGGGATCTTTTTCTGTCTGGACCGTCTTGCCGCTGTCATCAAAAGCGAGCGAAGGCATTTCTACCGGCGCTGGCGCAGAAATTGGCGCAGGCGGTTCAGGCCCCGACGCGGGGTTTTTTGCCGGCATTGGAACGGAAACTTTTGGCTGTGCCGGTTCGCTCGTCGCAATTGGCATTGCCTTCGGGGGCTCTGTTTTTTGGGGTTCGGGAGCCGGAGGTTTTTCTGGTTCCGGCGGAGGCATCAAACGCACGGTGATTTGTTGCAATGGCTGCCCCAACATGCCTTCGCGGGCAGCAAACCAAACCAACAAGCCAATGACAACGACGTGGAAAACCAGCGATGTCAGCAGCCCACCGCTGAAAACTCGGCGGGGCGGTGGCTCTGGTGTGGGCGCCGGCATGCGAATCAAGGTCGGGCGACTTCGGTGGCCAAATCCACTTTCATCACGTTGGCCTGCTGGCAGGCGGCCAATACCGGGCGGATGCGCGCGTAGGGCATCTGGCCATCGCCACGCACGATGATGTTCAAATCTGGATCAGCCACCCGCAATCCGGCCAGCATCCCCTGCAGCCCGGCTAAATCCACCTCCCGATTGTTGAGCCACACGGAGCCGTCGTTTTTGAGCGTGATGAAATTGGCCTTGCGGGGTGGATCTTTTGGGTGCGGTCCGGCGGTGGGCAATTTCACATCCAACTCGTTCACAATGGGAGTGGTGGTTATGATGAAGATGACCAGCAGCACGAACGCCAAGTCGAGCAGCGGAGTGATGTTTAACGCCGTGAGCGAGCGGTGGGCGGAACGGGAACATTTTTTCATGCGGCGGCGGTGCGCTCCACATACATCAAACTCACCTGGGCGGCGTAGCGTGTGGCAAACGCGTCCAGTTCCTGGGTGAGGTTGCGAATGGTGGTGACCATGAAATTATAGGCAAACATCGCGGGAATGGCCACGAGCAGGCCGACCACGGTGGCGATCAGTGCTCCGGCCACGCCCGGAGCCATGGCGGTCAAGGTCGCCGCATTGGCGTGCGCAATGCCTGCGAAAGTTTCCATGACCCCCCAGACGGTGCCCAGCAAACCGAGAAACGGACCGCCAGCCACGGCGGTCGAAAGCACAATCATGCCCCGTTCCAACCCAATGGCCTGCGCCCCGGCGGATTCCTCCAACGCCGCCTTGACGGCCTCGAACGCCGGCGCGCTCATGCGCCCCGGGTCATTTGCCGCCGGCGCAATTTTCAAGAGCCGTTCCACCTCGTTCGCCGCCCGGCGATAGACTTGAAAGGCCGGCACTCCGTCAAACTGCCTGTCAATGCGCGGCAGTTCCAGAGGGTTGGCTGCGGCCTCGAAGGTCACCATGAATTTTTTCGTCAGTTTGGTGGCTAGATAGAGCTGGCGCGCTTTGGTGACGATGACGGTCCAGCTAAAGAATGAAAGAATAACCAACGCCCCAATGGTCACCTTGCCTTCGGTGGTCGCCCGCTCAAAGGCGAATTGCAGCGCGCCATCGGCGAACATGGGATGAAATACGATGAGGTTCATGATTTATTTTTCAGGTGGCAGCAACGTGACGCGGCCGCTCGAAATTAATTTGGGTTTGGCGCCCTTGCCTTTGCGGCGTTCATCGCCGTCGCCGCTGGAGTCATCGAAGGCAGCCCCGGCTTTGGACACCGAATCTGCCGACTCACTTTGACTGGCGTCATTCGCAACCGTGATGGGAGCGAAACCGATTTGCGAACTGGTGACGTTGCCACTGGTGGTGATGTCTTGCGAAAGTAACGTCGCTTCAATGGTGCCACCAGTGACGTTGATGGCATCCATACCAATCAGCGTGCCGGAAACTGTTTCACCGGCATTTACCGTGGCCACTCCTCCGGCAAACGCCGCGACCGAGACATTTTGCAGCGCGGAGATATTCAAATTGTTTCGCGCCACGATCGAGCCTTTGACGCTGCCGGTGGCCTTTAGAGTTACGTTCGCACCAATCACGCCGCCGCCGCTGACATCAATGTTGCCGAGGTAGAAGCCGCTGCCGTTTGCGCCCAGGCTGCCGGCGAGCAGCGTCACGCTGCCGGCATCTGCACTGCTGCCGTTGAGCGGAATCTGCACGATGCCGGCTGAGGTGGACGTTATATCGCCCTGGGGTGTCTCGACCAAGATGTTACCGACGGTGCTTTTTGAAGTGGGAAACGCCGGGTCGAGCGATTTGGGAAACGTCGTTGCCAGAATGCCACAGCCGGGTATGGTCACTGTGTACGAGGCTATTTTTCGCGTGAAGGGATTGACGTATATCTCCTCGACCGCCGCCGAGCCGTAGCCGCCGGTGCCCACGTTGACATCGCCATGCAGGGACTCAACCGTGACATTGCCGCCGTCGTAGGCCGCGATACGCGAGCCGTTGATGTCGATGTCGCCTCCCGCAACGACCGAAACGGCACCACCGTCCGTGCTGAAAATTCCACGCGCAAACGCGTCGTTGCCGTTGAAATAAGTGGAACCCAAGTTGACATTGCCGCCCGCCGCGACCGAAATGTTGCCGCCATTGACGCAGGAGATGGTGGTGGAAAACATATTGAGGTCGCCGGCGACCTTTACGTTGATGTTGGCGCCACGGGTGAAGTAATTGGCGAGCGCGGGGTTTTCAGCCGGGCCTTCCGAAACCAGACCTGCCGTTGCACCCAAATCAAGACTGCCGGCGCTAACGTTGAACGATCCCCCGCCGCCCAGGCGGAAGCCGCTGCTTGGGTCGCTGGGAATATTCTGGCTGGCATTAAAGAGCGATTGCAACACCGACGCGCTGACGAATTGCGCCGGGATGGTCACCGGAGTGCCGCTGGAATCGTAAATCGGCTGGCCGTTCGCGTCGAATTCCTGCACGGTCAAATTGAGCAATGCCTGATATTGGTCGGTGGTCATGCGGCCCTGAAACGTGAGCGTTTTGGTGGCGGCGTCGTAATAAAAAAGGTTGGCGAGGTTGGCCAAGGCGCCCGTGAACGGCGGATAGGCGCTGGCCAAGGCGGTAAAATCCGGCACGGAGCCCAGAGTGAGGCTGGTGAATTCGCTGCGATTTTGGATGGCCCCGGCGACATTGATGGAGGTTGCATCGCCCGCATGGAGATTTTGTCCGTCGAAGCGGCAGTTAATCATGTCACCACCGACGGTCACGTCGGACTTTTCCGCCGAGACAAGATAGATTCCCTGCATGTCGCCGGAGATGTTCAACTCCGCTGCACGTTGGTCATTGAGATGGACCGGTGTCAAGGCGTGGTCGCCGAGGCCGAAATCCCCCGCCTGCAAATACTGGCTTTTCCCGCTGTCGGACAAAATCAACTGTGCCAGGTCCGCCCCGGACTTTGAACTAACCAGTCCGCCCCCGCCAGTTGTTGTAATGTCGAGCCACCCTTGGGCGGAGGGAAAGAGAATCACGTCGTTGCCGAGCGTGACGCCGCCCGCGCCCGCCGTGATTTCCAGCGTTGGCGGGTAGATACAGGGGATGCTGGACTCGAAGAAATCCGGATAACGCGGCAGCGCCGTGCCGAGAAGTTGAACGCCGTGACCGGCCGTAAGAATCGTGTAGGCACCGGGGGAATAATCGAAATAATGGCGCGTGCTGGATGATGCGGAACCGAAGTCGTTGAAAATGCCGTTCGGGTTCCTGACTTCCTGGAGGAAAATGTCGTTGCCCGCGGTGACGTTCCAACCGCCGTCGACCAAACTCAAAGCGAGAGATTTTGTTGTCGTACCGGCATTGTTTCCCGCCGTGATGGTGCCGGTGCCGTCGGCCTCGACATAATGCCCGGTGACGTTTCGTCCGGCCGTTAGCGTCACATTGCCGGGAGCCGGTCCGAAGCAGCCGGTTCCGGCGTCCGTCTGCACGCCGCCAGCCACCGGCAAATAACTGATTATATCCAGGCCCGCCGTGAGGTTTACGTTGCCGCCGGCGGCGGTGCTGATGCCTCCGAGATCGGAGGCAACCACGTACACATAATTTGCGCCGGTAGTATCGGTGGGGTGAAAATCATAGCCGTTTGGATTGCTTCCCGCGTTGACGCTACCCGCGAGAGCGGTGGCGGAAATGTTGCCGCCGTTGATGGTCCGCACATAACCGCTGCTGACCGTAATGTTGCTGCCGGCGAGCAAATTGATGTCGCCATTGCCGGTCTGCAATCCCGCCGTGCCCGAAAACAGGATCGAGCCGGTGCCCGAAGTCACCTGGTTGAGGGCCGAAAAATTGCGTCCGGCTTCCAACGTCACCGCCCAGCCATCCTCGGCCAGAATACTGGCACCGTTGGCCAGCGTAAGGTTGCCGCCCGCTTCAAGCTGCAAAATGCCGCCGATGCCGGCGGCCAAGTCCCAAGCCGTGCTGGCCGCAAGCGTGAAGTTTCCCGACGCCTGGAACAGGATGGAACAAAATCCGGCAAACGGGGCGAGCGAACTGTTATTGAGCGTAAGGCTGGCGGCGCGCGGATAAAAATATTTGGCGCCGGCGCTGAACCCCGATTGCGCGGTGCCGACCAGGGTTGACTTGACGGCTGATTGCGCGGCATAAACCAAAACACGTCCGCCGTCACCACCGTTGGCTCCGCCCTCGAATTCAATGCGCGAACCGGCGACATCGGAATAGGTCTGTCCGGTTTGAAGCATGATCTGTCCGCCACTGCTGCCGTCGGCGGAATTGTCGCCATTGGCGGTTATTTTCGAACTCGCGCCAAGGGTCAGTGAACTGGCGGCGTCAAGTTCGATGACGCCGCCGACCGACTGAACCGAATTGGCCTCGATCAGCCCACTTTGATTCACCACCTGGGCACTGGCGAGAATCGTGCCGGCATCGGCAACCAACTGGCCGCTGTTGTTGATGGAGCCGGTTGGCAATCGCACCTGCGCGCTCAAGCCGCGGCCATCGGCGCGTTCCGAGAGCAGTACGGTTTGGCCCGCGCACAAGCCAATGTTCCCCGCCGGGGCGGTGATGCTGCCGTGATTATCAATGTTGGCTCCGAGCAGATAAACGAAGCCGCCGGCGCCAGCGCTGAGGCGTCCGTAGTTGATGATGCTCGCTGTCGGTGGCGGGCCGGTGAACTGCCAGGCCGCGCCGGTGGCGGAATCAACGGGTCCGCCAGACGCCGTGGAAACCACCACGCCTGCGGCTTTCACAAAAGAATTCGGGCCAAAGTAAAACCCGGACGGATTCATGAGGACGACCACTCCGTTCGCCTGCAGGCTGCCATAAATTTGTGAAACGCTGCCTCCGCCGATGGAATTCCAGACAATCGAACTGCTGGACGGTTGCTGGAAGATGGTGGTTTCACCGCCGGCGATATTGAAGCTCTGCCAATTCAGCCAGGTATTGTTGGCGGCGGTAACGGTCAGGGTCGAGCCGCTCGTGACCGGCGTGGCCGAGCCACTGGCAATCGTCATGCCGGTGGGATTGGCGAAAGCGCTCGCGCTGGCAAACAGGGCGACGACGCAAATGCGGATGAAGGTCATCAGAATTGCCCTCCGATGGAAAAATTGGCGCGCAAATCTTCGCGCGCCGTGTTGGGAGTGGAGAGGAATGGCCACGCCACACTCATGCGCGCATCCAGATGGTTGTTGACGTTTGCGGAAAGCCCAAAGCCCGCGCCCAACAGCCAGAGACTCGAATCGGTTTCGCTGGCGGGTTCGAGTAAAATTCGCTGGCCAACGTCGGTGAACAAGCTCGCGCGCAGCCACGCGGGGACGAACCCGGAAAATGCCCGGACCTTGGTTTCCAAATAGGGCGAACGCAATTCCACACTGCCGGTCCAGCCGCAGTCGCCGTATTGGTCGCCCTCATAATAACCGCGCACGCTGTTGACGCCGCCCAGCGCAAATTGTTCGTTGCTGATGAGCGCGCCGCTGGCCGCCTGACCACTGGCCCGCAGGAGCAGCGAACAACCGGCGGGCAGCTTTTGCTCGCGGCTGGCCGTCAAGGCGGCCTTGCCGAACAAGGACTGGGCGCGGCTCGAATAGGCCAGGCTGGCGAAATCTGAGTCGCTGCCGATGAAATTACCAGAAAGCACCAAGCTGGCGGCCGCGGAACCGCGCGCATCTGTCTCAGAAAAATCGAGGCCGAAGTTGACTGGAAAATAGATCACAGTGGCTCTTACGCCCGGCTGGCCTTTGGAGGCGACGGATTGATTGGTCTGCCCGCCATACTGGTTGGTGGTGGTGGTGGTGATGAAAAAATTGTTCGTACTGTACCCCGACATGTCGAACTGTTTGAAGTCCACGCCGAAAAAGCCGGCCAAGCGCGAACGGCCCCCGGTGACCAATGGAAACCGGAACTGGCTGCCGACGTTGTAATTGTTTGCAACGCTTTGTTGAGAATCCCGCGAAACAATGCTCAGCAAATTTGAACGGGTGATGGTCGCGGGCGTGCCCCACTTGACGGCAGTGTCGCTGGCAGAGGCGCTGGCGTAAAAGTTCAGTTCGGATTGCGCCTGTGCGGGCGGCAGCAAAAATTGGTGCGTGGCTTCCTGATAGCCAAACTGAGGCGAAGCGGCAACCTGCTCGCCGATCATTCCGCTGGCTGGAAACGGAATGCGGTAGAACGCGCTGTAAGACGAAATGAGCGGCTGGTTGAAGCCAAAGTCCGGCGTGTTATCGAGCGTTTTGAACGCCTGCGGCGTAAAGGAATAGGCCAGCCCGGCCTGCTGCTCGCGTTGCCAGAAGTTGTTGTATTGGGCGGCGAAATTGACGCGCAGATCCGGTGTGCCCGGCGTCACGTAATTGTCCGCTTCAAGATGGGCGTGCAGTGGCAGCCGGTCATTGACGCGCAAGACCAGCGCACTCGTGCCGGCTTCCGGGCCAGGGCCAAGGGTCGGATAAATTTGGCGGTCGCGATTCTGGTTGGCCAGATCCAACTCGCGCTGAAAAATATGGCTATTGAGGAGGGTGTTGGTTTGGAGATCGGGAAAGCCGTGCAAAACATTTTTGGAACTGAAATGCTGGTTTCCGACAACTTGTACGCTGGCCAATTTTCCCTCGGTGACGGTGAGGCGCACGGTGGCATTGGTCAAACGTTGCGAAGGCAGGCTAACGGCGACTGTGGCCCAGCCACGCTCGCGATAGGCGTGTTGGAGGGCGGTCGCCGCTTTGCGAACGTCTTCGAGCGTCACGGCCGGGCCGGTGGCAGGCTGGAGAATTTGGTCAATTTCCGAGGGCGGCAGCAGCGTGTTGCCAGTGACTTCAAAGTGGCGCACTTCAAATTTCATCGATGGGGGCGAATTCGTAGCCGCTGGTGCAACTGAAATGGCGTCGGAGGACAGATCGCCTTCAACGACATCCACGAAGACGATGCCGCCGGCGGGTTGCTGCTCGGGGAGGGACACGCGGACATGAATGTAGCCGCGTTCCTGGTACGACCGGCGCAACAAGGCCAGCGATTGGCAGATGCGGCTCAACGGCACGGCGGGTCCAACGGCGCTGGTCAACACATTGCTTGCGACTTCCGGCTGCAACACGGTGTTGCCCCGGAGTTCGTAACGGTTGACCTGATAGGTTGTGGTCATGAATATTTCTGCATGCCCGGCCATTTCAAACGCGACGATCAGCAACAATATCCCACATCGGAGCATACGCGTAAGCGTTTGCTGGCTGCGGGCATTCGCGGGTTGATCGCGATTTCGCTGCATTTAGAAAGCGAGTTGAAAGCGTGTGAACAGGACATCTTCATCCTGATGCGAAACGGTGGCCGGCGCGGTGGTCGTGCTGGGCACCAGGTAATTGACACCGCCGCCGCCATGAAACGTGGTGTGCGAGTAACTCACCATCCACCGCACGTTGGCATTCAGCCACCAGTTCAGGCCCACGGTCCAGCCGATGGCGTTTTGCGCGGAGGTGGCCGGATCGGAAAATCCCTTGAACGCTTTTTTATCAATATCCAATTCGGAAAAGCGCGCCACCAATTGCCATGCGCCCCATTGGCCGTCGCGCAGGTCAAATGGATGGTTTGGCGTAATGGCATTGAACGAGGCGTTTTCGCCGGTCAGCACCCATTGCGCAGTAACCTGCCAGGCATCATTGTTCAGGCGAGCACTTCGTCGGGTGAAGGTGTTGAGAACCTCTTGTTCTTCGAGAATATATTCGGCCTGAACGCCGACGGGGCCGAGATAGTAATACGCCTCCGGCGAAAGGCGCACATGCGGCCCGTTGGCCAGGACGGGGCCGAGGAGCGGGTTGTAGGCGAAAAATTGTTGTTGCCCGGTGGTCAAATATCCCGGCAGCGTGCCTCCGAGGGTCGCCGGCAGGGCGGTGCTGTTGGAGTTCACGTCGCTGTAGCTGGCGCCGGCGCCAAGGCCAAAGCCATGCAGCCAGTTGGCGGGATTATTGATGAACGGCTGGAAAAACAGCCGGCCGCCAAATTCCAAGTCATTGTTTAACGGCGTGTTTCCCGGCAGGCGATTATCGCCGCCTTCGTTGTAAATTCCACCGGCCCATTGAACCGCGCCGTCGCCGAGCCCCCCGGAAAGTTGAAAACCCACATTGCGCGTGGGCACCAAGTCGGATGCCAGCGAACGTTCGTTCAGCGAGGCCGCGAAGTCGCTCTGCAATTGTTCCAGTCCCACTGGTCCCTTGAATTTACCACCGGTCAACTGGAGCCAGGGCGCGAAACGGTAGGTGACGCTGGCATCATAGAGCGCGAATGACGAGTAGCCAAATTCCGGAACCAGGAGAAAGTCACAGTCGCGAAACACGGTGCCTTGCAGAATCGGCCGCGCCCGCCGCAGGATGAAGCCGTCGTTGCCCTGCGACAGGGGGTTTTCCTTGAAGAAACTCCGCGAATCGGCTTGCAACAAACCGTGCATGGTCAGGACAAAATTCGTATCGGCCGACCGGAATGAAAACCCGCCCGCCCCGGCGGAAATCTGTGGCAAGGGCTTCGCGGACCGATCCCCTGCTCCGTTGCCAAAGTCCGCTGAGGCGAAGGTTCCCAAGGGGACGCCGTTGGTGTCGATAACGATGGCGGGGAGGCGCGATTCCACCGCGTTGGTCTCGCGCTGGTTTTCCTTCTCCTCCAGTTGCCGGACTTTTTCGTTCAGCGCATCGATCTTCTGATTTTGGCGTTCAATCAACTGACGGAGGGACTCGATGGTGTTGGCGTCCGCAGGAGTTTCCGCCTGGCATATGCCTGCAGCAAACAGGGCCAGAAAAAAGATGAGGAGGCCGGAAACGAAGCCCGGCGCGGGGCATCCGTTTCCGGCTGACTTGAGATTGAGGGTTGGCACTAGTTTTTAAAAAACTGCATCAACGCGGCGTCACGAGTCCACCGGTCGAACTACGCGTGACGTTCACGCGCGGCAATGGGATGGAATATGGGGACGTGACCATGTTGCTTTGGACACCCGATTCCAAGGCGGCGGCAAAGGCCTTGATGTTGGAATCGGCCGAGGGCGCGGTCATGATGTGCTCGAAACCCCAGCAGGTATACTGGCCGTTGATGGTGGGGCTGTAGTCGTTGGTGGTGACGGTGGTATAGGTGCCGCGGAATGGCAGGCTGCCATTGAAGCTTAGAATATTTGCCGGATTAACGTTGGCGGCCTGGTTCGGTGGCAGGAAAGTGATGCACGGCCCGTAATTATTGGTAATCATATTAACGATCAGCGGCCAGGAGGTCCGTCCGACCGAGTCCAGCACCCAGGTGCTGGTGTTGGTATTGTAGTAATAACCCAAGGCGGTGCCGGTGAAACCTGCTTCGTCGGCGGAAATGATCCGGTGAGCCGCGCCGATGTCGCGCATGATCCAATAGATGGTGGTCGTATCCGCGGCATTGCCGGTGAAGAACGATGCGGGTGCGCTGCCATTGGCCTCAATGTAGCGGATTTGCTGCGAGGTGAGGTTGCTGATTGCCGCCGGGACTTGCGGGCTTTTGGCGAAAATGGTCGGGGTCACGCCGTAAGTCGAATCGTTCAGCACTGGCGTGGGATAGGCATAATCGCTCTGGTAGACCACCGACCCGCCAACGTCCACGTTCGCTGCGACCATGTTGGTGACGCCCTGCGTGGCTGACGAGTAAAAACTGACCGTACCGTTGCCGGTCAGGCTCTGAATTGCCGGACCGGAACCACTCCAGTTGACATAGACGTTAACCGTCTGTGAGCCAAACAAATTGGTCATCTGCCCCGTCATGGTGAAGATGTTGGCGGTCGTCGGCTTGGCTGGGGCGGACAAGTTCTGCGACGTGAGATTGCCACCGTAGAGGCTTACGAGGGTGTTATAGGTCACATCCTGGAGCGAGACGGCCCCGGCGACGTGGATGTTGACTTGTGCAGGCGCGTTGGCGGCGATGAGCAGGCTCGCGGTGGCCAGCAGGCTGAAGCGGGTGTTTTTCATGGTGATCATATTCTTTTTAAGTGTGAAGTTTTGGTTTAAGCGGGCGCATTAGTAGGCTTCGACGGAATAAAAGCGGATGGGAGTTGAATTGGTGTCTTGGAGCGAAAGTATTGTGCCATTGCCGGTGAGACTGCTGCCGATGGTCCACATGGAAATCGGCGTGGCGAGCCCGACGCTGTCGGTGTAGCGCAGCCGATAGCCCACCGCGTTCACGGTGGGGAATGAAATCGTGGTGACCGTCCCCAAGTAGCCGATGTGACTAATGGTGGTTCGCTCCGGCGGCGGGCCCGCCGTGAATGTCAAAGTGCCATCCGGCTTGAAATCAAAATAGCCGATCACTGTGCCGGGCGCGTGCGGGTAGGCATCCGGCTGCAGCCGGTAGAGAACCGAGCGTGAAGGCAGACCCGCCGTGTCAAAATCCAGCGGCGTTGTGTTTTCGACAACGCCCTGAAAAGTGCCGGAATAATTCTGGTGACCGCCCAGCAAATAGGAATAGGCATACTGGCTTTTGGGCGGAATGAGGATGCCGGTGGGGGTATTGTCCTGTCCAGCCGGTTGGCCGTTGCCGTACACGGACGCATCAAACCCGACGGCGTCAATCTGACTGGCAGAGCCGCCCAGTGTTCCCTGTGAGGCGTTTTGCCAAGCTGTACCGGGAGTGTAAATGTCCGGTCGCGGCGAGGTGACCCAGATGGTCTGCAATGGATACGAGTAATTGGTGTTGCCCCGCAATGCGGCCGCCACCGACCAGGAAACGCCATCCAGCGTGGGCAGCGCATCCGCCTCTTGGATGGCCGAGAGATTATTGGTGATAACCGAGCGCGGAGCGAGGCTCTCAAACTTGGCCACCTGACCCAGGTTGACCACCAGGTCGGACGCCCCGCCAATCAGGCGAAAGCCGGCCACCAAGTCGCAATTGGTGTAGGTGAAAGTTTGGGCACGCAGAGACACGTCTGTCGCAAGCAACGCTCCGGCTGCCAGAGTGCAGGTTAAAAGGAATTTTGGGTTTTGGGCTTTCGTCATCATAGCGAATTTGTGGTGATTGTGTGATTTACGTGATTCGGGAACGATCCCGGGATGGTTTGAGAATCTTTGCGTTCAAAGCGGTCATCGGCGACTACAGCATTGTCCGGCACGGTGTCCAGCCAGCCGCAGCGCTGCACGGGATAATTGTCGTAGTGCGGCACGTAAGGCTTGATGTCCAGCAGCGGGGTGTTGTCCAAAATGTCCACCTCGGCGAGTCGGAGAATGTTGCCGCCGATGTCGAGCAGTCGCACGCACGACATGCCCACCGGGTTTGGCCGGGCAGGCACGCGGGTGGAAAACAAACCGCGCTCCACGCTGTCGCGATAGGGCACGACGCTCATTTTGGCTGACGATGCGCGGTGGAAGTAGTAGATCAGCCACACCCGGTCGAAGCCGGCCAGGTCTTCCAGCCCGTCAGCAAATTCCGGGCGCAGAGTTACGTAACCCGGCGAATTGCCGGCGCGGCAGGGTTGGATGCGCGTACCTGTCGCCTGCTTGAATTGCGAGTGAATACGGCCGATTTCAAACAAGCCTATCGTCGATGGTGAAGCAATTCGCGTTGAGTTCATATCGCCAGAATTTCTCCCGTTTCCCGCGCGTGATAGCCCGGCAGTTCACTGATGAGCCGGCGGCAGGCGCGTCCGCGCAACAAGCGCACCAGAGCCTGGATGCGTGGGTCGTGCTGGTATGCCGCAGGGAAACATAAATCCAGAGTCTCGGTTCGCAGCGGCAGAAAATTTAGGCCGGCTTCGGCAGCGCTGAAGCGCACACACACGCCGGCTTCCGCCCATCCGGCTCGCACGGCCTCGGCAACCGCGGAATGGCCGTCCACCTGCCGCCCCGAGAACTGGCGTTTCCCCAGGAGTTCATCCAAGCAGTCGCGCGCTGCCGATCCCGGCTCCCGTGCCGCCCACCGCAGTGAGCGACGGGCCACGGATTCGGCCGATCGCGAACGGTCTTCAGTCCCCAGCACGATGCCGGTTTCCCATTTTGCCAGCCGAAGCAGATGGCATTCGCCCTCCAACTGTTTGCGTACGGTTTCGGCGTTCCGTTCCGGCGAGTCGTCTGTGGAAAAGTGCAGGCCCGCGACGTGAACAAGGCGATTCTTCAGCAGTTCCAAGGCGGCGCGACCGCCACGGGGAAATACCAACAGGCGGAAACCAGAGGCGCGGGCGTATTCCGCAGCCAGTAAACCTGCTGCTGGATCGCAACTTGCCATCACCAGCGTGTTTTCCGCTGCAGTACCGCTGTCCGGCAGGATGCCATCCTGCCAGACACCGTCATGGGGCGTCGGATTCAGAGTCATTGCTTCGACCGGATAAAGAAGGCGGCGATGTCCGATTTGAGCCTCCCAAAACCGAGTGGATTCTCCGCGCGGGATCCAAGCCCATTCCGACGATGGCGGATGTGTCGTCCCGCCGCGTTTGAATAATTCTTCAACCGAACATTCAAGAACTTCCGCCAAAGCCAAGGCCGTCGCAACCGATGGCGAGAGGCGCTCACCCTCGATGGCGCTGACCGCCGCGCGCGAAATGCCCACGCGTTTCGCCAAGTCCGCCTGCGACCAATCGCGCGCCAATCGCCGCATCAGCACGGGGTTAACTGATATGTTTATAGCCCTCATGGTTATTATCGTGTCAGGTGAAGTCACACTTTGCAACTCCCATGACAGGAGTGCTTTTCAATGGTGATTTAAGGCTCCTCTGGTTCGCGAGTTGAGTTTTTGCTGAAGGCCGAAAGAGTTCGGCCTCGTTCGCGCTCATGACTGCGCTGGCATCGTGCCAGTCCAATTCGGCCAGTTCAAACTCAACAGAATTTGAGCCGCAGGCAAGGCGCACGTGCCAGGATGTTTCTTCGCGTTTCCGCTCACTCCAGGCCAGAGTCCCACGCAGCGGACTACACCCGGTTGCAGCTTCGAAGCCTTGGGCAAAAAACAAGCTGCTGGCAAGATCGGCGGCAAGACTATTGCCACGTTGAACCGCCAACTTTTCAAGGGTGATCAATCCGGCGCGAAAGCCTAATGCAAATTCCACATTGGTTGTGTCCCAATGAAAACTACGAGCACTTCGTGACAGGTCGTCAGTGTGAGATATCACTCTTGCCCAATGAAGCGGAGTGATTGCTCCCGGGAAAGCGTCGAACTGCGGCACATAGACTTTCACGTCCAACACCGGAGTTCCGTGAATGGCATCCAAACCCCGAACAATGAGAACCGCCCCTTCACGGCGCAGAAATTCGACAATGCAGGATCCCAACGCGCACGGGCGCACTGGTGCCCGGGAAGCGAAGATTCCTTGGCCGGAACGCTCGTCTGTCGTGGGGTGGACCAGCACGCGCTCCTCCCTTCCCCAGCCACGTGCTTCCCGCCAATCTGCCGAGCAATGCTGGTGATAAATCACCCAAATGTGGGAAAAGTATTCGATTCCAGTAAGGGCTGGCAAAAGTTCTGGAAGCAAGACCACGCGGGATTCGGCTGTATAGTCCATCGGGTCGGAAACCAAGCGAAAGGAGGATTCGACCACGCCGATGGGAATCAGGGTAATGGGCGAGACCGCAGGTTTTGAAGATACAGTGGCGTTCATGGGGCAAACGGATTTCCTGACCGTTCGGTCTGCATGATCAAATGAATCCTCCTTGACGCCGTTCGCCGGTGCGGTTGTTGGACCGAATGGTTCCTGGACGGAGCTTTGAAAAATCGACGGCAGTGCCGCTGTGGCAACTGACCCAATAAGCTTTCGCCATTGATGACGACACCTGTCCTGGGTAATACGCCAGCACGTGCTTGCAGCAAGCTCGCGTGCAACCTCTCATTCGTTAGCCATCGGGACTGTACCGAATTCGGCGCTATAAACCTGTCTTTCATCGTCATTAACATGTCAACATTGAGCAAACAAATCAGGCGAATATGCCGTCTGAATCGATCAGCAGCAACTACGGCGCCAAACCAAAAAAAAGTTCGAGAAAGGCAAATCCTTCGTGAATGCGCGCCCTTACACGAATGAAACGCTCTTTTAGAAAAGCAAACACTGGAGAAATCCAACCAGAATGGAGATTTTCCAACAACCAGATACGTAAAAGTAGCAACAGTGTCACAACCACCAGTCTCCAGAGAAGGAAACCTAGTACGCGACATAAAAGGCCGCTTCATGAACATAGCGAATTTGCGCTGACACTGTTTTATGACGGTATAGGAATTCATTGAGCAAGGCGGTAATAGCGTTGCACGTTGGTCGCGCCCGCATCGAAAAATTGCTTGGCCCCGTTGGTGTCAGTGTTGGCTGCGCCGATGGTCAACCAATTCGGGGGCACCAAACTGGTGCTCGTTTGAACTTGGTAAACGGTGTTGCTCCCGCCCTGTCCGGTCAGAATGAATTTGCCGGCGGTGGACTTGACGGACGTAATCGTCAGTGTCACGGGTGGGGCGTTGGCGGCCACGACTTCAAGGCTCACCACATTGGCAACGTAACGGCCTCCCTTGATATCGCCGGGCACCACGATCCGAAACGCGCCGTCGCTGTTCACGCCGGTGAAGGCGATCAAGTCTTGTGTCAGGCTGTTTGTCGGCTGGCCGCCGAAGCTGGGATCCAGTTCTCCCAGGGAAAAGACAGCTTTGTAGCCATCGCTGCCGGTCGCCAGCACATACTCATTCAAATGGTTCTTGCTCTGGTAAGGATCTGTCACCAGCCCTGCGTGGTTCAGGAAAGACCAGAGCGACACGCCTGAGAAGGTGGCGTTGACCGGGCTGCCGCCGGAAATGTAAGTGACGTCTTCCGTCAGCACCGGGAGGTTGCCATTCGTCAGGTCGGCAAGGCTGGTAAAGATAGCGCCGGAATTGCTGACCAATCCGGACAGGATGAACTGGCTGGAGGTCCCGCCAGCTCCCGTCTTGGTCGCCGAAATTCTGACGCTGATGTTGGTCACGTTGGAAACGTAACGTCCGCCTTTGTTGGTGTCGCCGGGCACAATGGTGCGAAAGGCTCCGTTGGCACCGATGGGGCCGCCATTGAGTTCGTAGGCCAGGAGGTCCGGTCGCAGGGTGTTTCTGCCACCAAAGCCGGGATCCAATTCCCCGCCGGAATATACCACCCGATAGCCGTCGCTGCCCGTGGCCACCACATATTCCGAAATAATGCTGTTTTTGGCCTGCGTCGGATCGGGCCTGATGCCAACCGCGCTGTTGGTCAGCAGTGATTCCATCGAGACACCGGTATAGCCACCTGCCACCGCCAGATTGGTTTCGGTGTACTCCGTGAGGCCGAGCAACGGCAAGGGAGAACTGGAATACGAGAAGGACGGCGAATTGCTCACCTGGCCCGAAATCGTGAAACTGTCAGAAGTGACCGCTAATAAAGCATGGCTTGCACCCATCGCCAGCAGAACGGTGACAACGGAAATCCGCGCGCGGATTCCGCCGCCTCCAGCCAACGACTTCGGGGTGGTTGAAATCATCGCTTTTTGTTTCAATTGAGATTCGAGTGTCAGCGGTTGATTCATAGTGTTTTTCAGTTTTTTTGGTTGCATGATTTAGTTGTGATTTATCAGGCGGCGATGGTCGATTTCGGCCTCCGAATGACGGCAGGACTCGCCACGTGGAATCCACGCCCATGCAAGGTTGGATTCGTGCGGCTGGATGGTCCCGCCGCGTCGGAATGGTTTTTCGACTGTACACTCGAACACCGCCGCCAAAGTCAAAACCGTCGCCATGGACGGCGAAAGCCGGTCGCCCTCGATCACGCTGACTGGTGCCCGCGAAATGCGGGCGCGCTGGGCCAGTTCGGACCAGTGGCGCACGAACCGTCGCGCCTCCACTAAATTGAATGTTATGATTATGTCTACCACTGCTATTATTATGGCGTTTCAGACCAAATAAAAAGTGCTGCCGGACGGCGCACCTCTTTGCAACCGTGATGCCAAGCGGTTGAAACGCTTGCAAAATCGTGTCAACCCATTGTCAACCCTGGCGTTTGTAATGATCGCGAACATTTCAATGCAAAAAACGGTCGCAAAATCCCAACCTGAATGTAGCTTTCCACCCGGAAAGCTACGCCAATGTGACTTAGTAAGAACTTTTGGCGCGTCAAAAGTATGGCGGTTCTTTCCGGCCATCACGGCACTGCTCACGACAGGTTTCAGTTACTCGCCTGGTCGTTTTGAGCTTCAATCCCAAAAAGAAGTGAGGCGCCATTCGCGCCTCTGAAGAGGTAGCTACCGGTTCTGGCCCGAATCGAACTAGTGGTGTTTCACGCAGCTATATACGACAATTATTGTCGTATAACGTTTTTTGTCAACCTTAATTTTTACTTTGTTTCAAGTTCAATCAACCCTGCATTTTATAACGCGAAAGTGTGGTCGGCCCCAAACCCATTAAGTGGCACTCGGAATGGCCGGTTCAGCTTGCAGTTGTCCATGGAGCAAGAACACCGTGCGCTGGGCGAAACTGGCGGCTTGAGGATCGTGGGTGACTAGGACCACGGCGGCGCCGTTGCGGGTGAGATCGGCGAGATACTGGAGGACGGCCCGTGCGTTTTCGGCATCGAGGTTGCCGGTGGGTTCGTCAGCGAGGATTAGCTGCGGCGACGAGATAAGCGCACGGGCGAGCGCGGCACGTTGACGTTCGCCGGTGGAAAGCTGGCCGGGCGAGTGGCCCAGACGATGGGAGAGCCCAAAATTTTCAAGAAGCTGGCGCGCGCGAGCGCGGGCTCCCGGAATAGGGGTCGCGAGTGATGGTGCAAGCACATTATCCAAAACGGACAGGTAGGGAATCAAATGGAACCGTTGAAAAACAAAACCGATGTGGGCGGCACGAAAGGCCGAACGCGCACCGGCACCCAGCGCGAATATATCCTCGCCGAGCACGCGAGCTACCCCGGCATCGGGCGGAAGCAATCCCCCGGCCACCAGAAGCAGCGTGCTCTTGCCGCAGCCGCTGGGGCCTTGAACGGCAAGAAATTCGCCAGCGTTTACGATCAGCGAAACTTCGGCGACCGCGTGAACGGATTCGGGGCCGACGCGGAAGTTCTTGGATGTTTTTTCGAGTGAAAGAAGGGGCATGATTATTCCTCCCGCAGCATGATGGCTGGATGTTGGCGCGCAGCAATGAGCGCGGGGATGACGGCGGCAAAAATGGCGAGGCCGATGCCACCGAGCAAGAGCGCCAGTCCAAGCGGGAGTGGGCCAAGACGAAGCTGGGTAACAAGAGTTTCGCGGCTCCAGTGCAGGCCGAGGGCGCGGCCAACGGGATAGCCAATGGCGACGCCCAGAAAACCGGAAACCGCAGCCTTCGTGAGAAAAAGCGCGGCAACTTGCCAAGAGCGAACGCCGATGGCGCGCAAAATGCCGATTTCTGCGCGGCGTTCCCGGACACTGGCCAGCGTGAGAAAACCAATGGCAACCAACGTGGCGGCAAGCAGCGAGGGAATGAGAAATTTGCCAAGCGTTTCCTTCTCGCGCCGGTCGGCGGCACGCGCATCGCGCTCCTGCTGGGCAGCGGTGGCGGCGGCGTCATTCACCCGCCGCCGGGCCTCGGAGCGGGCGGAAGCAACATTGACGAATTCAAATACTTTGACATCCGGCAGCAGGCTCCCGATTTCCCGCTGGATGACGCTGACGCGATCTCCCGGGCACATGCATTCCACCGCCATGATGGCATTGATCTGACCAGGATGACTGAGGATTTGCTGGGCGAGCGGCAGGTTGATCCAAAGACCGACATCTTCCGCGCCGCCATTACCGGGGCGGATGCCAGTAACGGTCAGTTTATGGCCGAGCATTGTGATTTCGTCACCGACTTTAAGGTTGCGGGCCGCTTGAATTTGCTGGCCAATCACGACGCCGTTTTCGGGCACCCGGTCGAGCAACGGCATTTGAATTTTGCTCTGAACATAAACTTCGCCTTTGGCTCCGATGAGCTGGACGTCGGGAAGGTTCTGCTCGGTCCAGTTAATGCGTTGCTGGAGCGTGGGCAGGACATGATTGATGGTCGTGACCTTGGCCGCAGCGATTTTGTCGCCATAGGCTTCCGGCATATAAGTGGTGGCAAAACCCTTGGCGAAAAGGTCGGCCAGGTTTTGGTCGCGATGCACAATCACGGTGGTAAAACCCATTTTGAGGGTGAGCTTGCGGAAATCTTCCTGAAGCTGGCTCATGTTGGCCTCAACCGCGAGTTGGCGTTGTTGGGCTAGGCGTTCGGTGCGCATGTCGTAGGCGGCGAGCGCGGTGAGTATTCCCGCCGTCGCCGCGGTGGCAGCGGCGATGGTGAGAACGGCCAGCGCAAAGCCGAAACGGCGGTGCCAGAGTTCGAGGACGACGAGGCGAAAAAGGTTCATAAAATCAGGAAAGAACTATGGAGTGGAAAGCCGGCGCAATAGATCACGGGCGCGTGAATAGTCCGGCTGGATAGCCAAGGCCTGCTGCGCCGCCACCTTGGCCTCGTCAATTTTTGCCTCCCGAGCCAAAACCGTGGCGCGGGCATAAGGTGCACGCGGGTCGGTGGCATCGGCGGATTCAGCGTGTAGCAACGCTTCGACGGCGGCCTGAAGTTGGCCGGCACCGGAGCGCGCCAGGCCGAGGTTATACCAGGCAAGAGCATGGTTCGGCGAAAGTTTCACCGCCGACTCAAAAGCACTCTGCGCCTTCGCCAAATCTCCAGCTTCATTCCACGCCAGCCCCAATTCAAATTGGTACTGCGCCTCATGTGGCGCAATCTCAACGGCGGACTGCAATGACTTCACCGCATCCAGCGGACGGTTCAGAGAACTATAAACCACCGCCAGTTCGCGCCGGGCCGGAGCCGAATGGGAATCCCATTCCACCGCCTGTTGATAATGTTTCAACGCCGCATCGGTATTTCCGCGCGCCAATTCAAAGACGCCCAGTTGCATCTGTCCGCCGGGCTGGTCGGCGTTCAGGTTCAGAAATTTTTCCAACTCTACTTCGACCGGTTCGCCGGATTTTAGTTCCGTTCGCAAATCCCAGGCCGCCGCCAGCCGCACGCTGCGTATGGGATCATGCAGATGACCGCGCAGGGCATCCTTGATTTTGGGATCATCTCCTTGCGCCGCCGAGCCCAATGCCTGCGCGGCTTTTGTGCGGACCAAGGCGTTGGTGCTGGCAAGATTTTCGACCAGCGCCTCGGTCACGCGAGGCTCCGCACTCCAAGGTGCCAGCGCGTTTTCCGCCGCTGCCTTCCAGTAAGGTTGTTCCTCGCCGCGCAACAATTCGATCAATGGCCCAACCGCCGTGGCGTCGCCGGAATTTGCCCGCGCAAAAACCTGGGCGCGCGAACGGCGCGCGCCTCCAAAATTCGTGCCGTACCATTTTTCGCTGGCTTCAAAGGCCCAGTCCGCCGTCTTGTCCCGATGACAGCGGTTACAGGCGTTCGGAATGTTAAATTGTTTTGTCAGCAGCGGATCGGGGCTGGTGAAGCCGTGATCATGCCGCCAGTGCCGTTGCATATACGACGTCTGCGGCATGTGGCAGTTCACACATTCGCCGCCCGTTTCTTTCACGGTTTTAGAATTGTACGTCGTCAAATTCATATTCACGGGCTGGCCGTTGGTGTCGAAGCCATGAACTTTGTGGTGGCTGTGCGTGACGGGATTGATCGCCGGCGCATTCGTGCTGCCAACGGAATGGCACTGCAGGCAAAGCCAGTTGCCGGGCAATTGGGTTTTGTAAGAATGCGGATTGTGGCAGTCCAAACAATAGGTGCCGCGCGCGTGCATTCGGCTGCTCAAAAACGATGCGTATTCGTAATCCTCCTCGCGAATCTGGCCGTCGGAATAGTAATAATCCTCGGTGCCGGCCATCTCCAGGTCATAGCGATCCTGAAAATGTTCGCCGGGCAGAAAATCTCCGGTCAGGTCCACGCGCCGCGAATGGCAGGTGCCGCAATAATCCACGATTTGGGCGCGGCTTAACTTCGCCACCGTCGGATCGGGCTGATCAGACTCGCCGAATTTTTCCTGCCATTCATTGTGCGCTTTCAACGGACCGTGGCAGGCCTCGCAACCCACGGTCGGCTCCACCATCGTCGTGTGATAACTGTCGTTGGTGGCCTCGTAATTCTTTTGAAGCCGCGTGTTGTGACAGACCCCGCACATCATGTTCCAATTCATGCCACGGCCGGTCCAATGCCCCCATTCGCCCGCTTTCCGATCTTCATTGCCAAAGGAATTGAACCACGCGTTGGAGTTTGGATCATACGATGCTTCGAGTGTTTGCAGCCGTCCGCCGGGAAAGGCCACTAAAAATTGCCGCAACGGATCGTGGCCGATGACGCGCTCGACGGTGAAAGTCTCCGGGTGCCCGGATAATCCCGTCGTCTTGACTTGGAATCGTCCGTTCACCACTGCCACGTCCGTAGTCTGACTGCCGTGCTGGAAGGAACGGGGCGGTTCAAATGCGGTCCGGTCAAACAACGGCTGCACCGGACGCTCGGCGATCGCGTGATGGGAAAGCGCCCAAAGTGCATATTCAGATTCATGGCACTTTTGGCAGGTGATGGAACCGGCGTAAGCCGTCTCCACGCCGGAGGCCGGCAACTGGCGCATGGCGGCGGATGGCGGCGCAGCGCGTTGGCAGCCCAGTTCCAACACCGACAGGGCAACCACCGCCATCGCCATGAATAATTTTTGGCAGCGGTCAGGACGTGATTGCGCTCGTAAATGGCCAGCCGGCCGATCACTGCCAGACCGCTTCACAACGCTTGCACCCGGACATTTTCAATCTTTCCGGCGAACGCATTGGGCGCGGCGTAATCGCCGATGGGCTGATGATTCAAGCCGACGGTCAATCCGCGGCCGGGCTGCGCACCGATCAATCCCGGCGCGTGGCCGGACGCCACGGCTTGACCATCCACGGAAATCGTGATGGCTCCATCAGCGGCCAGTTTTGCCTCCACCTGATGGCGCCCGGAACCGAGCGGATCACCTGCGGTTACCGCCGTCAGTTCACGTTGACTGCGAACCGCAAAGGCCAGCTTGCCATCCTTCAAGTAAAGCGCATACCCGTTTCCCAAGGCCCCCTGGGCAATGATGACGCCGTTTGCTCCCGCGGGTTCGATGTCAGCCGAAATGACCAACGCGTGATGGGCAATCTTAGGCGCGTCAGCCGGACTGAGTTCATCACCCTTTTTCCAAGGTCCGCCGGCATTGGCAGAACTTGCTTCCGCCGCGCTGACCGCCGCCGTCCGGTTGGGGGCGGGCTGGCGGGCAGGCCGCCACTTGGGATCCACCAATTCCGCGTTCCATTTATTCCAGTCGGCGGCGAGCTCCTGGACCTTTTCCGGATTCTGGGCCGCGAGGTTGGTCTTTTCACCAATGTCCTGAGCGAGATTATACAGCTCAGCGCCGTCCGTGGTCGCCTTGCTGCCGCCCCAGTCTTCCGGATTGGCCGCGATGCCTGGAGCTTTGACTAGTTTCCAATCGCCCTTGCGAATGGCCAACTGCCCGCCGAATCGCCAGAACAAATCTTCGTGCGGCGCGCCGGAATTTTCGCCGGTGAGATACGGCAGCAAATTCACGCCGTCCAGTTTCCATTCGGGTTTTGCCGTTACTCCGACCGCCGCGAGCACGGTCGGCAGAATATCAAGTTGAATGACCGGTCGGTCATCCACTTTGCCGGCGGGCAAATGTCCCTTCCACTGGACGATGTAGGGAATGCGTATGCCCCCTTCCCAAGTCTGCGCCTTGAAGCCACGCAGCGGGCCGTTGCCGGACGTCGTGGACGCAGTCGGGCCGCCGTTGTCACTGATGAATATCACCAGCGTATTCTCGTCCTGCCCCAGCTCATGAACCTTGGCCAACACGTTGCCCACGGCGTCATCGAGCGCCGAGAGCATGCCGGCGAACGTTTTCCGCTTTTTATCTTCCACCCTGTCAAAGCGCGCGGTGTATTTTTTCGGCGCTTCCAACGGCGCGTGAACTGCGTTGAATGGCAGATAGACGAACCATGATTCGGTTTTGTGCTTCTCAATAAACTTGATCGCCTCGTCGCCAAAAACTTCGGTGGTATAACCCATATTGTCCACCGAATTCGTGCCGCGAAAAATCGGATTGTGCGCATCGCCCGCGGCATCGAAATAATCATGCGCGCCCCCGAGGAAGCCGAAATATTCATCATAGCCACGCTTGAGCGGATGATACTGTGGCAGATAGCCGAGATGCGATTTGCCGAACCAGCCATTGACATAGCCAGCGGCATGCAGGCGGTCGCCAATTGTTTTTTCATCCAACGAAAGCCCAAAGTTGGTCGAAGACGCTTCTGCCGGGCCGGGATTAAATTCGTGGCCAAAGCGTTCCTGATAGCGTCCGGTTTGCAGGCCGGCGCGGGTCGGACTGCAATACGGACCGCTTACGTAGCCGCTGGTGAACCGCACCCCGCTGTGCGCCAGCGAATCAATGTGTGGCGTGGGAATCTGCGGGTTGCCTTGGATGCTCAACTCGCCATAGCCGAGATCGTCGGCCACAATGAGCAGGATGTTGGGCTTTTTGGCCTCGGCCCCCACGGAGGATTGGCCCAGTGCGGCCAAGGTCCCCATCAAGAGGAGTGAAATGGCAAGTATTTTGAAAGGTAGATGAGTGTTCAGTTTCATAAGATGATTCGAGGTTTGTATATTTGGAGAAGCAGCGAACCTCGGCACCCTCCGTGCCGAGGCCCGCCACAACCCCCGCCTATTTCGTCTCCTTGGCGTCCGCCGGCGTGACGGTGAATGTCACCCTGTTAATCACTCCGTTAAACGGATTCGGGCCCAGATAGTCGCGGCTGACCGGTGTTCCACTGTTGCGGCCGATGCCCAAGGTGCCGCTACCGAACAAGATGACGCGGTTGTTAAGGGCAGCCGCTGTCCTGTTGGCGCCGCTGCCGAACGGCACGCCTTTGAACTCGCCGGTGGCAACCGTTTTCCCGTTGATCAGGAGTGCGATGTTAAACGTCTGGTTGTCATTGGCTCCGGGAAATGCTCCGGCAGCTTGTCCCGACGTTGAGTCTTGGATTGCGGCGGGCGCGGTGATCTTGGTGGCGACCACTTCAATCACAGATTTGCCTTGGGACAGGCTCTCGCTGGCAATGATCTGCGTGTGGGGCACGGTCGAAGGAAGCGATGAAACCGGCGTCACCTCATAGATCAGCTGCCCATTTTTTACGAACAAAACATATCCGCCAGTTCTGCCGCCTTCTGCAAAAATGACCCCGTTTGGCGTCTCATCGCCCACTTCGATCTCGGCAGTGATCTTATGAGAATGGCCGGCGAGTCGCGGTTGGTATCGCGCGGGAATGCGTTCGGCTCCGGCATGGAACGTCCAGCTTGTATTGGTGTCGGCTCCGTTTGCATTGGCTAGGGCAGCCGCGAGCAGACCAAGTCCGCCTTGGGGGTAAACCTGATTTCTTTCGGCTTCCGCCGTGTAAAGATCCTGCAATTCCTTCAGCTTTTCCGGGTTTTGGTCGGCCAAGTCGTGTGCCTGGCTGAAATCCTTGTTCAAGTTGTATAGCTCCCACTTTCCGGGTTCGCCCCGTCCAGTTCCAATGGCCCAGGGAACTCCTTGCCGGGAACCGGCCCACCAGCCGTCTTTGTAAATTCCCCGGTTGCCAACCATTTCAAAGTATTGCAGGTTGTGGCGGCCCGGTGCCTGCGCATCATCGAATGAAAACGCCAGGCTGCTGCCCTCCAACGGGAGTTGCTTGACTCCATCCACCTCTTCAGGGAACTGGACATGGGCCAGTTCGTAGATCGTCGGCGCAATATCCGTCAGGAAGGAGAACTGGCTGCGCACGCTGCCGTCACCTTTGATGTGTCCCGGCCAAGAAACTATCAGCGGATCGGTCGTGCCGCCCAGATGCGATGCCACCTGTTTCATCCATTGAAAGGGTGTGTCTGCTGCCCAAGCCCAAGCCGATTCAACGTGATTTGCCAGATCTCTCGAACCAAAATTGTCGAGCCGGGCCAGTTGTTCCTGAACCGTCGCCTTGTAGCCAATCGTGCCTTCCAATCCACCTTCGCCGCTGGCGCCGTTGTCGCCATCAATGAGGAAGATTGCGGTGTCATTGGTATGTCCACCCGCCTTCAGATCATCCAGCAAACGGCCCAGTTCATAGTCTGTCTCAGCCATGTATGCCGCATAAAGTTCCGCCTGCGCCGCATAAAGTTTCTTTTCGTCGGCACTCAACGAGTCCCAAGGGGGCAACTCCTTGGGGCGCGACGTCAACTCCGCCTGCGCGGGAATCACGCCCAAGGCTTTCTCTTTGGCAAAGGTCACTTCGCGTTGCTTGTCCCAGCCCAGGTCAAACTGGCCCTTGAACTTGGCAATCCAATCTTTTGGAACATGGTGCGGCGTGTGAATCGCGCCCGTCGCGAAGTAGAGGAAGAATGGACGCCCTGGGGCGCTCGCGTCGTGTTGATGCAGCCACTGCTTGGCCTCGTTCACCAAGTCGGGATTCAGCAGGTAGCCTTGTTCGGGCGTTTTGGGCAGAGTCACCGGCGTGGTGTTACGAAACAGCGCCGGATCATATTGCGTGGTCGCGCCACCAAGGAAACCGTAGAAATGCTCGAAACCCAACGATGTTGGCCAATGGTCGAACGGCCCGGCGGGATTCACTTCCCAAGTGGGTGTATTGTGCCATTTGCCGAAGGCGGCGGTGCTGTAGCCGTTTCGCTTCAACACCTCGGCGACTGAAACCGCGCTCTTGGGCCAGATGCTGGTGTACCCCGGTTTCGAATTGGCTCCTTCCGTGATGGTTCCAAAGCCGATTTCATGCGCGTTCCGGCCGGAAAGCAGAGCTGCGCGGGTGGGCGAGCAAAGGGCATTGACGTGGAAATTATTGTACCGCAGCCCATGATTGGCCAACCGGTCTATATTGGGTGTCGGGACGGGACCGCCAAAGACGCTCGACCAGCCATATCCCGCGTCATCGATCAAGATGAGGACGACGTTCGGCGCTCCGGAAGGCGCTTTCACGGCCGGTGGCCAGGCGGCGGCGTTGGTGGCATCTTGCGCAGTGCCAGCGGTGGTGAGTAGTGATCCGCAGACAGCCGCAAGGCTCAACAGCGCGGAATTACCGAGGCGAAGACGATGGTTGCGGCCTGAATTTGGAAGCGGGACGAAACGCTGGTCGGTCGTCTTTGTGTAAATCGAGGAAGTGGCTGTATTCATCTTATAGTTCGTAGTTGTATTTTTGGAGATAAAGCGTGGAGCCCCGGCACCCGACGTGCCGAGGCGCTGCTAATTCTCGCTGACGGTTAGGGCGTTTCTATGGCATCCGGAGATGTGATGGCGAACGTTACCGCGCCGATCTCGCCGTTGAACGAATTGGGCGTGGCGTAGTCGTTGCTGACCGGCGTTCCCTTGTTGCTGCCAATACTGAGGGTACCACCGCCGAATCCACCACCGCCGCCACCGCCGCCACCGCGGAAATTGGCACCCAGGTTGTTGGTGCCTTGGCGGAGCGCGCCGCGTCGGTTGCCACCTTGGATGTTGCCGGCAAAATCGTTGGTGCCTCGGTCGAAGCCCCCTCTGCCAAGCGCCCCACCACCGAATCCACCGCCGCCGAAGGACACACCCTTAAAGTCACCGGTACCGGCGGTCTTCCCGTTAATTAGGAGTGTAATGTGAAAAACTTGGGTGCCGTTGCCACCAGTAAACCCGCCGGCAACTTGGCTCGTCGGAGTTGTTTGACCTGGTGTTGATTCTTGATCCCCCGCCGGTGATTTGATCCGGGTGGCGACCACTTTGATCACGGACTTGCCTTTGGGCAGGCCTTCGCTCGCGATGATCTGCGTGTGGGCGGGCGTTGGACTGGCCGACGATCGGCCGGTTCCCTCATAGATCAGCTGCCCATTTTTCGCGAACAACACAAAGCCGCCAATTCTGCCGCCACTGGCGAAGATGACGCCGTTGGGCGGCTCGTCACCCACTTCGACCTCGGCTGTAATGGTGTGCGAACTGCCGCCAAGTCTTGGTGCAAATTGCGCGGCGATGCGTTCGGCCCCGCCACGATAGGTCCAACTGGTCTGATTGCGGGAGGCATTGGCATTCCCGCCGGGCGCTCCGCCGAAACCAAGCCCACGGTCCCCCACCGGATAAACGTGATTGCGCTCGGCCTCGGCCGCGTAAAAGTTCACCAGTTCCTTGAGCTTCGCCGGGTTTTGATCCGCCAAGTCGTGCGCCTGGGTGAAATCATGGGTCAAATCGTAAAGCTCCCATTTCCCGGGTTCGGCCGGCGCTCCTCCCTGTCCGGGGCCACCGCCCCATGGCACCCCCAAACGAGAACCAGCCCACCAGCCATCCTTGTAGATTCCCCGGTTCCCAACCATTTCAAAATATTGTTGGGTATGTTTGGTTGGGGCTTGGGCGTCGTCAAACGTGAATGCCAAACTGCTGCCTTCAAGGGGAAGTTGTTTGATGCCGTCCACCTCTTCAGGGAACTGGATATGGGCCAATTCGTAGATCGTGGGTGCAATATCCGTCACGAAGGAAAACTGGCTGCGGATACTGCCATCACCCTTGATGTGTCCCGGCCAGGACACAATCAGCGGGTCAGTCGTTCCGCCCAAGTGCGACGCCGTCCGCTTCGCCCATTGGAACGGCGTGTTGGCCGCCCAAGCCCAGCCCGACTGCACGTGCGTGTTCAAGTCCCGAGAGCCGAGTTGGTCAATCCGCGTCAGCTGTTCCTGCACCGATCCCTGGCCCACTGCAGGTTCCAGCCCGCCTTCGGCGCTGGCACCATTATCACCCACAATGATAAAAAATGCCGTGTCGTTGGTATGGCCGGCAGCCTTGAGGTCGTCAAACAAACGGCCAAGCTCAAAGTCCGTCTCCGCCAGATAGGCGGCATAAACTTCCGCTTGAGCGGCAAAGATTTTCTGCTGGTCAGCACTATACGAATCCCAAGCGGTCAACTCCGCATGCCGGGGCGTAAACTCCGCCGAGGCCGGAATAATGCCCAAAGCCTTTTGCCGGGCAAAGGTCTCCTCACGTTGCTTGTCCCAGCCCTGATCGAACTTCCCCTTGAATTTGGCAATCCATTCCTTCGGCACCTGATGCGGCGTGTGAATCGCGCCAGTCGCGAAATAGAGGAAAAACGGACGATTCGGGGCACCGGCATCGTGCTGATGCACCCACTGCTTGGCTTCATCGACCAGATCGTGATTCAGGATGTAGCCCTGTTCGGGCGTTTTGGGCAGGTCCGCTGGCGTGGTGTTACGATATAGCGACGGATCGTATTGACTGCTTGCGGCCCCAAGGAACCCGTAGAAATGCTCGAACCCGAGCGACGTGGGCCAGTGCGTGAACGGCCCTGCAGGATTGACTTCCCAAGTGGGAGTATCGTGCCATTTGCCAAAAGCAGCGGTGCTATAGCCGTTGCGCTTTAAAACCTCCGCGATTGACGCGGCGCTTTTGGGCCAGAGAGTGTTGTACCCGGCCTCCGGTGTGGCCGATTCGGTAATGCGGCCAAAGCCGATCTCGTGTGAATTACGTCCGGAAAGCAAGGCCGCTCGCGTGGGTGAGCACATGGCATTGACATGAAAATTATTATAGCGAAGCCCCTGGCTGGCCACCTTGTCGATATTGGGTGTCGGAACCGGCCCGCCGAAGACGCTCGAATAGCCATAGCCTGTATCGTCCAGCAAAACGAGGACGACGTTCGGCGCGCCGGGCGGTGCTTTCAAGACCGGCGGCCAGGCGGGGACATTGGTGACATCAGCCGCACTGCCGGTGCTGACCAGCAGGGTTCCACAGAGAGCCGCGAGGCTGAAAAGAGCCGATTTCATGGGGCAATATTGGCGGTCTAAATTTGAGGCGAAACTCTGAAGGTTCGTCGTCCGGCTCAGGAGTTTCTCTGCTTCGGGAACAAGTGCTGTTTTTCTTTCTGTTGCCAGTGAAATCGCGAATCGTTCACCCAGCGAGTCAATTGAATCCATTTATTTTTTCTGGTGTTGCTCATGCTCATCTCCAGTCGTCTAGCATGTAACATGAATGATTATCTTATTTTAATGGGTTTGCTCGTCGGCCAGCGGTCTGGTTCCAACTTGCTTGCATGGGCGTTGTCTTTTTGACCAAGCCGTTTGGAACTAAAAATTCGCAAACGCTAGGTCAGGGGTCATGCGCCCCAGGAGAGGTAGCAACCGAATACTTTGCTGCTTTACACAGCGCCATATACGACCAGTATTGTCGCACTTCAATTTTTGTCAACCGAAAAGTGTGCTGAATTGATTCTTTGTTTTTGTATTATTAACAAATGTGAAATCAAACGGCAGGTTTTTTGGCGTATCCATCGGCCACGACGGTTTGCGAGCTGCACAATTCGGACAACCATTTTCCACGGGGCAGATCACCCCGGCATTCGCTGCCTCTTCAAATTTAAACGGCTTTCGATTAGCGAGACCGCGTCGGGGTCATTATCGGCGCCGACAATGTTGCGTCCCAATTTTTGGCATGCCTCCAACACTGCACCAGAGCCAGCGAATGGATCCGACACCCAGTCGTTCACCTTAGAAAAATTTTGAATAAGCGGCGCAAATGCATCGGGCTTTTGTTCCCAACGATGTTGTTTAAAAGCTGGCTCGGAGACCTTGAATCGGTCAAGAACCTGACGAACCGGAGGTCGAAAAGGCGGCTTAAACAATATCAAAACAGGACGCCATGATGTGACCAGATTGAGAGGGCGGCGTCTGCCGTGTTTGCCGTCAAAGGCGAGACATGCGGTCCAATAGTATTGGAGACCATATTTCGGATTTGCCAACCGCTGTATGACCTGGTCCAGGTATTGTAGCCCACTCAGAGCCGCCAAATAACCTCCGGGGGAAAGTGAATCCTGTGCAAGTTTCGCCAAATCATCCCACAACGAGAGCTCGGCATAGGGCGGATCGGTAACGATCAATTGCACTTTGCGGCGACGACGCCGGAATGAGCGGATATCACAACAGAACAATTCGACTTTTGACTCGTGTTGACGAATGAGCTTTGCCTCCTCAACTCGTTCCGCAGCGCGCTTTATTTCCCGGGCGCGTCGCATCGCCCGGCTCAACGTCATTTCACCACTCGACACGGCCTTAGCAAGGTCAGGCTGCTGTCGCAGAAGTTGCGAAGCGGCGGTGATGTAACGAGGCGAAACACCAAACAGCTTAGCCAATTTCAGGTCGGACCGTCCCAGAGTTCGTAATTTCACGCGGTCGGCCCTCTTTGAGCCTCGCCGTAGATTAGCGTTGCTCACTGCACGTGTTTGTTTCGACCATTGTGGCAGGGCTGCGGCGGCCGACATGGCTTGCTGGCCAGGGCTCAGATGACGGCGTCTTAAATTGAGGGAAATGACGAACTCCAACGGTGAAATCTCGCGGGACTCAAGCTCAAGATCCACTATCCGATACCTCGGTTCGACGCCGGCCATTCTACATGCAGCCATTCTATTTCTGCCGTCCACTACGGCACCTCGGAAAAGCAAAATGGGGTTGATGAGGCCCCTGCTTCGAATGTCTTTTGCCAGTTTTCTCAGTTCTGGATCCGGCAGCATCGGCAGGATCTCCGCCGCCTCGTGGATTGGATATATCCGAGTCACGACCGGCAAAAAAGCAGTTCGCATTGATGAAGGCAAGTTTTATGTCTGCTCATGACCGACCTATTATGCGGACAAAAATAATTCAAACCGGACAAAAATGAACTTCCAGAAGCCGCTATACTCGGTTTGGGATGCAATTTTGAACCGCATTCAAGAAAATATGAAAAATAAAGACTTAAAAATGAAAAATCGGAAATTCAGTAAATCACAGGTGGAGCGAGAAATAAGGCTGGATGCGGCTTGGCATGAAGCCGGGCATTTTGTGGTCGCCCAGAAATATCAATTAAATGCTGTTTGCTCCATCTATCCCATGGTGGACACTTCTTCGGGCAATCGATTCTTTAGTGGCCAGACATCCACTGATTGCAGCACACCGCACCACAAGGCCGTAATCGGCTGGGGCGGTCTGATCGCAGAGGAGTTAAGAGATCGTCAGCAACGGCATCAGGAAATCCCATCTGAACCGGACCCCATTGTTTATGAAACCATCCTCTTCATGGCGCATTCAATTTCAGCAACAGACCAACAAGCAATCGGGAAAAAATCTTGGCGGGCATTCTCGACCGCTTGGAAAATTGTGCTCAACAACCAAGCCTGGATCGACCAGATCGCCAGGAAATTGGCACGCAACCCAACTCAGCCTTATTCGGAATTTGCCGATTCGGCAATAATGCGAAACCGGACAAATAAACGCAAAATCTGCCACGCTTGACAGTTTTTGTCCGGCTTCTGAATGTATATTATGAAAAAATGCACGACAAAGTCCTCAGCGAATCGGAACGCAGGGGACGGACCGATCTTAAAACATGAGCCAAGCCTCCAGCATGCCAACGAGAGTGGTTCTATTTCGCCCTCCCCGGTCTTTGGCCCCGCTGGCGCCCAATTGGCAACGCCCAGCGTGAAATTAGTTGCACCATTCCCCTATTTTGGCGGCAAACGGTGGGCAGCGGAACTGGTATGGCCTATGTTTGGACCGGTTCGCAATTACGTTGAGCCGTTTGGAGGTTCCCTTGCCTTGCTTCTCGCAGCGCCGCTGGGATCGAGGATTGAAACGATAAACGACACAAACTGTTTTATAATCAATTTTTGGCGTTCGATTCAGTCGGACCCGGAAGGCGTGGCCAAATGTGCGGACTCACCTGTTTCGGAAGTCGACCTTGAAGCGCGACACTCTTTTTTGGTGAATCAGTCGAAGTCCCTTCGCGAGCGGTTGCATAACCCCAAATTTTACGATCCGCAGCTTGCCGGATGGTGGGTATGGGGGGCCTGCTGCTGGATAGGCAGCGGTTGGTGCCTTGGCGACGGGCCTTGGATCTCCAACGGCGCGGAACTAACGAAACGGACGAAGTTCCAGAAGGAAAACGCTGAAATCGGCATCAGACGGGCGCTGCCCAGTCTCGGAAATGCGGGGACGGGAATTCACCGGCGCCTCCCCAAGATTGGGGACCGCGGAAGGACCCAATTTTTAGTGCAGTGGTTCCGAGCTCTCTGTGACCGCATCAGACATGTGCGCATAGTATGCGGTGACTTCAGCCGCGTACTAACCTCTTCAGTAACTGAGAATCATGGCATAACCGCGGTCTTCCTGGATCCGCCGTATGGCGCAGATTCTATAACCAAAGGATTATATTTGGATGAGGGCAATGCCGCCGTGCGTGTGCGCGCGTGGTGCCTTGCCAATGGCGAAAATCCGAAGCTTCGCATTGCCTTGTGTGGCTATGAGGCCGAGCACAATCTACCAGGTTGGACAGTGGTTGCGGGGAAAGCAAATGGTGGATATGGAAACGCGACCGGAAACATCAATAAACGGCGTGAGCGGATTTGGTTCTCGCCGCATTGTGTGCGTATGAAGTAACGCAACACCGCATTATTATCAAAAAGTGAAACCCTTGTAATTATGAGCGACCAACCTTCAGATTATAAACACGTATTGTCTGACCACGCAATGACGGCACAAAAGCACCTCAAGGATTATATCGAGCAGCTGCCCGCTGAGGAGAAGCCAAACGGCGAGCTGATCAAAACGATGCGGACGACACTGTATGCAGTGTTTGCATATCTGCAGGCGGACAACGACCGTGCTGCTAGAGGCGCAGAAGCGACCAAGAAATTTTTGGAAACCAAAATTGCGCTCGGACATGGTAAAACGGTCATTTTTTTTGATGACTTGAATGAAAAAGTAAACCACTGTCTGCCGTTGCGGGAACTAAATCGCAACGCCCGCCCGCTTCGCAAGTGGATCGCCGCCCAAGTCTGGAAAGAGACGAACGGGCGAGCCCCCAAACCAGAGGAATTGAAGGGTATAGAGCCAATTCCGATAAGCAAGCTCCGCGAGACCCCAAATATGCTGGACAAACTTGATAGCAAAGAATTCCAGGCAGAATTGGGTAGTCACGAATCGATCAAGAAATTCAATCGCGCGTGGACTCCTTCGACTTGCATCCAGACTCCATACTTCAAAATTAGGAAGGCGCTACACGCTGTCGAAAATGCCTTGGACGGTCTCCCACCAAAGCAAAAGGCCGAACTTTTGAGATCACGTCTGAGTGAAACTATCAAGACACTCTTGGCCGAGGTTGAAGCATTTAAAAACCAGCTTGAAGTCATGGAGGATTCAAGCGCGGATATAATATCAGAGGAAGCCGCTCCAGAAAACGCCAGGGATATGAGCGATGCTTCAGAAATCGTCAATTAGCTCAATTCAAATTGGCGGATTTGCCAATTTGAACCGAACCATCTGAAAGACCATACAAGCATGGGCCTAACACTCGAAAACTGTATCATAAATGGGCAGTTCGTTTTGCCGGTAGCAGGTCCACTAAAAGAGCGGGCGACGCAGATTCCCTCCTTTTATTGGATCGCACTGAACGATGAAGAACTAGTTGAGTTTGCGGCGCGCACCGACGAACTGTTTTTACTGGTTTTTGGCTGCCCTCAGCGGCGCGCCGCTCACCCCGTGTTGGACTTCATGGGACAAGGGCGATTTGATATTGGTGCGCGCGGCTCCCAACGTATAAAAGGGGACGTAACGACCATGCGGCGAGAGTGGGCCAATAAATGGAATGTGCGTTATGGGCTAAACTTGACAGGCCACGACCATCTGGCCTCCCGGCAGCTTGATGGTCAGCTCCTGACCTTCTTGATTCAATGTGCTGGACGGGTTGAAATCCAAATACAGGAGCTGGATCGCGGAGCGTTTCCGGCTTTGGAAACTCTATTGCTAACGCCATCTGAGGGCAAAAAGGCGGTGATGTTGTTTCTGGATGAGCTCACCGCAAAGATTCAGAAAGAGGGACACCGCTCATTTGCCAGAAGCATCAATGCTAAGCCTGCGGTCGCGAGTTTAATCATGTCTGATTCGGATCAAGGCACACAAACCACGAAGAAAACAACCGACGAAGCGGCGGTAGCCTATTTGGGGCGGTACTTAGAAAAGAATGGACGTTCCGGCCTTTTTGGCACCCGGATAACGGTCAATGACAGCAAAGACGCAAAATCTGAACCGCACACAAATCTAACTTCACCGGCGTCCCTAAAGTTGGCATTTAAAAAATGGGAAAATCGCACACTTCCGAAGTTCCCAACCGAGGATGAAACTGACGTGGCGAAACTGGCAGCAGCGGGAATTATTATCAACCCAGACGGAACATGGGTTTCCGATAGCAAATGGATTGATCATGCCGTTGGTGAAATAGTTTCGGCCGCCGGTTTGCAATCTATCGCCGAATTTAGCCGTGAAGACCTAAGAAAACGCATTCTAGCCTTTGCCGAAAAACATCTCAACCATGAACCACCGCAAGCCTTGTCGATCGTCGCGGTTCCAGATGACGCCTTCGGCATGCGATTAGGAGCACGAAATTTGGCCCATTATTATTCGCGCGTTGAAGACGCCGCCAGAAAATCCATCGCCCACCAAAACTCTGCAACGGTTCCGCCACCGTTGACGCCGCCCGATTGGGACGATATCGCAAACCATGAACCGTTAACGGGATTGCTTTTTCGAGGGAAATCAAGTGAACGCCTTTCCCAACAAAACTCCAACCTCACGATGAACAACGGGTGGCGCGGTGCGACGAGCAATTTATTCGTGCATGGTGTTATTGCTCTTGAGGGCGCGATGAGGGCCTATTTAAAAGAAGCAGGTTTCGCTTATGCACCTCCCGAGGAGATGGGAGCTTTTTGGACACAAGACGTTGAAGCTACGCCGATTCAATGGAGGTTGGAAATCCTCCAAGAAGTATATCTTGCGGCATGGCTTTGGGCTTGGGCCCAGCTTCTTTACGCGGAATGGTCGCCACTCAACGGCCCCGGCCTTCCACGACTTCGCGCGATGCTCGGCGCATGGTCGGACATGTTCCGTTCAGCTTGGAGACTTCGCGATGAAAGGAACAAATCGCGTCCGGCGTTCAACCCGGCAGAATTTACCGACATTTTGATGTGGCAACTCTGTCGGGATTGGCAATTCTTTGCGAAGCCCCAAGAAACAAAGCCTTTTGTTGAATATGGAGGACAAGCTTTCTTTATCCCGGATCAATTGCACGACGCAGTTTTAACATCGAACATTGACACAGGAACATGGGGTAACGGAATCAAATGTTTTGATAAGAAACGAGCCTTATCACAATTTCCACGCATTTCAAAATCAACCCTGTTAAAAGCCGGACACGACGAAGATGCCTTGGCATTTCAACTTGTTGGGAATTTGATGCTGGCGGGACACTCGCGCTTCGGATCCCTTCTGGTTGGACAAAAGTTCGCGACTTGGGTGAAAGAGAACGGCCTTGATCCAGTTGGCACACGAATGTTTGCTCAATTCGGACTGCTTGACACCAAATCGTGGCTGACAGGACCGTCAATTGCACACATGTTCGATAATTTTGAATACCCGACAAATCTATTCTATCCTTACCCGATCGAACAATCGCGTTTCACTCCACAGGAGATTTGTAGTGAGCAACGCCTCAGGGAAATGTGGGCAAAGGTAACCTTAGCGCCGCTCTCGTATCCGCTGTTCATGCCTAAACGCAATGCAGGGCAAACGAACCTTGGACTACCGGCAAATATTAAATGGCCGTTGCATTGGATGCACCGAATACTTGAATGCATCGCGCGCAAAAGCTGTTTATTCAGTGGCAAACCATTGCATTTTGGCTCGTCACATTTCACGCCGACACCCAAGGAAGTTGTGGTTGAATGGCGCCGGCGCTCTTGGGGGCCACTTTACATTGGTGGCGGTTTACCTGAACACCCCGTCCGGCCGAACCAAACGTTAAATCCTGACTCAGGCAATGGACTGCTGGTTCCTGTGGTGGAATCTCTGTTTCGCACCTGGCTCACGCCTTCGTCAAGGTGACGCGAATCCCCTAGAGTCTCAGAAGCATAAAATATTATCAGGATTTCTCCGTTCTCAATATGCTTGGTTGATAGATGTCAGGCACAGATCCGTAAGTTTGCTGATACTCAAACCGCATGAATTCCTGCTTTTCAAACAAGCGCAGTGCGGCTTGGGCCAACGTGATCAGCACGACCTGTAAACCGGGATGACCATTCCGCGAACCTCTTCATGTCCTAAAAGCTCCAATCGCTCGATTGGAGTAGCCGCGAAAACGATGTGATCGGCATGCAATATGACACAGTTAACCTATGCGTTTGATACAGGCAAAAACGATGGATGACACAGCTAAGGTCCGCAAATGACACAGTTGATCGCAACGATTGACACAGTTGAACACCCCAGGTGATACAGTTTTCAAGCCCCTTAAGACCTAATAGTTCTGGCAAGATGGACGCCCCGCGTCTCTCTTGGCCTTACGGCGGCATGTTTTGGTATTGCCACGTTGTGCTACACTAAACGTGGTTCAAAAGTGGCCCCGATTCAGCGCATATTAACCGTTTTTGTAGGCTGGTGAGAACCTGAATTGACAACATTCTCCCATACGTGGCCGCACCTTGAACGACAATTAAAGTCCAGCGGAAGGGTAATTGTCATTGACAGGCCGCCAATCCGGGCTGGCGTCAATTCCAGTCATTCGCTTAGAATCAGGCATGAATCCTGCACAAATAAAGAGATTATTTAAAGACATCGAAGCTGGACGTCTACCGTCGGCAAGCAACTTGCCGCCATCAAAGACCGCAAAGGTCAGACGGCATTGAATATAGCCACGGAATTTGGTCACTACCCACCTGGTACAACAGCAAAAGAACTGGCAGAAGAAGGACAATTGGTTCGGGCCGCGATTCATGGAACCTTGCCAAAAGGCACCACGGTGCTCGACTTGGCGGCCAGCGAAATTGAGGAAGGATGGACTGCTCTGCACGCTGCCGCCGAAAACGGTCATCTTCCTGAAGGAACGACTGCCCAAGATCTACTGGCTGTAACAGATGATTACGGTACAAGCGCCCTCCATGATTTGGACCACACCTCTGCTGATCTCGATGGTGTAAACGACCAAATTCCTATGGTTTTGAAAAATACCACCACTACTAATATGGCGGAAATCAAAAAAATTGGCAGCATCCTGAGAAAAAAGAACCCCACTGCCGTTGCCCTTTGGATGGCAAAAGAAATGGAAAATCATAATCCGCATAAAGACTAATGCCTGTTCGTTTTGAAGCCAGGATGTAAAAGTGTTAAAAGTTTGTAGGGACCGATCGCATCGACCCCTGACATTTTAGCCATTGCATCAAAATCACCTCCAACCGTGACAATTCAGAGGAAAATGCCCCACACTTCCCTCACCCCTCACCGAACTTCATGGGCAAAGAAAACGAATCGTAGCAAATTGAGCCAGGGCCAAAAAGCGTCGGCGAAAGGCGCGCGCCCTTTTTGAGCGGTGGATTTTTCCGGCCTTTGTCGTGGCCGACTGCCGCAATCTCCATTGATTCCGCCGACCGGCTCTCCGAGAGGAAGCACTACTCCGGTCGATCATCTGCCATTTCATCCGAGTTGTTGTTGGTCCGAAGCCGGTCGGGATCCAGTGCGCCGTCGTTCGGCAGAGCGAGCGCAGGGTCACGGCAAAATCCTTGAGTTCGGCCGGCCGGTTCTCTGCCAGTTCGCGGAACAGGCACAGCAGTTGCCGGAGCGCCGGAACGATCAGGACGTAATGTTCATTCAGGCTGGCACGGCGGGGTTCAAGCCAGTGAACTTCAATCAACTTGTTAAAGAACTGGCTGGCCCGCTGGTTCACGTCATGAAACTCCTCGCCTTCGTCCTCATCCATTTGAATATCGGGAAGTTGCGATAGCACATCACGGATGAGAGCCCGAACCTCGGCGTGAGGAATTTTTCATTCTTCATCGGCCGCCTCGGCCAATCCAAGGCTGGAGGGTCGAGATGAATTGATCAATCCCAAAAATCTCCATCACGATACAACCCCGTGTAGACCCGCCAGCAGAACCAAGCGCTGATGCTCAGGTAGAGCAGTGTGATAACCTGTTCGATCTTCGTGTCTCCTTCAACATTCGGGATTAAACCCGCAAGCAGCCGATGCACAGCGAGCCCCGACATAATCGCGACATACACGCCGGTGACCCTGAGGAAATTCAACAAATGCTGTTTCATTTTCTTTGGTATATTTGCTTTCTTTGCGGTTAAGGCCAGTGTGGTGGTTTGGTGACACTTCGCTCTGCTCGTGCCTGGTCGCCCCAACCTTTGGTCCAGTTGCACGAGCACTCCGGTTTACGTGGCTTGTCGGCTGGAACAACTCCAAGCAAAGGCATCCCCAAATCAAACTGGAATCGCTGATGCGGCATCGCGAACGCCCCTAAAATCCAGCCTTCTGAGTAGCCGGCTTGGAGCGCACCGACGGCCGTTGTCATGTAGCCAACGGTCAATTCTCTTGGCGGTTTATTCCCCCAATACTGCGCTCCGTCAATGCCGCGCCGGACCGCTTCGGCAGCAGCATATGCCCGCTGCTCGCGTTCCGCATCCGTCATCAATTCATATGCAAGTGCCTGTTGATTGATCCGGCCAAGGCACCACGGACACGGCTCATCGGGAGTATAACGGGCAATTTCACCCACCTGCTCGGTAAGCCTGCGATTTTTGGCTCGCATCAAGACGGCAACGTCTAGGCAGGGAAGCAGGTAATGGCATGCAAAATCGCCGAGCGCGGCGCGGCTGTGCTGGCTGTCGGTACAGCCAAGCACGAGGTCGCACAGCAAAAGCTGGTCGAAGACGTTTTCATCCAGCACGTTGCCCCGGATTGTCTTTACCTCGGCCTTTGGGTTTACATCCAAAATCAACCGGCGCAATATTTCGACCTTTGGCGGCTTCGCTTTCAAATCGCGCCAGGTACTACCGTGCAGTCGCTCAAGATTGGAAGCTGTGAAGGTTTCGGGATCCACCAAAACAAACCGACGTACCCCGGCACGCGCAAGAACGTGGATGGCCGGCGAGCCTGTGCCGCTGCATCCGACCACGCCGATAACCGAATTCGGAAGCCGCGCCGTGCGTTCGCCAACAAGCTCTGTCAGCCGCGCCGTGCTTTCATCTGGCAAAGCCTCTTCTTTCTTTGCAATTGAACTGGCGGCCTCGGAAATTTCGCGCTCTAGTTCCGCTGGACTAACGGTCAGCCACTTGGTGATCGGGGACTGTTCGCCATCGATCCAAGCCTCCCCACTGAATGAGAACAAGCCATCGGCGGAGTTGGCTGCGCGCAAACTCACGTACGGCCGCCCATCGCCATAGGCAGCGAACTCGCCGGAGAAATATCCATCCATGTCGTTGTCCAGGGAACTTGCAAAAGTGCGGCAATCTTCCGGGTGCGAATGAATCACCCCAAAACCAAGTTTGGTTTCGGCGAGAGCCAGTTGGGCGCGCAGGATATAACCCGCGCTGAATTCGACGATCCCGCTTTCTTCCTTCAAATCACCCGGTTGCGGCTCCATCGCATCGACGAAGCTGACATGCATTCCCCATTCCGTAAGCCTGTATCCGAAGCGGAAAAAGGTGCCCCATTCGCGGTGCGGATACCGCATGAATAAAAGCTTTTCAAGCGTCTCCCGGTCGGCTGCTGTAATTCGAAACAGGCCGATTTTCTTGCTATTCGAGGTGGTCATTGGAAATCCTCAGCCGTTGGCGCGGTGAATCCAGCAAAGGACCTCGTCGAAGTAGGTGTGCAATCCGTGTTTATCCTTGTTCCACGGAGAAGCGCCACCCCCATTGTGCGGGTGGTAGCTGACCAGTTGCCAGCGCCGCCCGTCTGCCACAACGAGGCCTTGTGGCGATCCTGCGACGCGACCCAACAAAGGTGAGCCTTCTGGCAAATGAGCGCCGTCCAGCGGTTGGCCAGGATACCCTCCTGGCACAATCACCAGCACATCCGTCATTTGAATGTGTCGGTAACCCGGACGCGTCGGCACGTCGCGGTAGATCACCGCCGGGAAGGGTTGCTGGATGAAATCCACCCGGCAGCCACCCTGTTTGAGTCTTTCCAACTCGCGGTCAATACGGCTGGGTTCGATAAAGCCCCCTGCGACATTGTTGCGCACCACCCGAAACTCATCGCCATTCTCAATGCAGATTTCCTTGTCTAACGGCACCTGTTCCGGCTCGCCCTGCTCGCCCTTCTTCGGCAATTTGAATACTTCCGTATTGCGGGGGGTCTCACTGACGAGCGTGGCAATCTGCAAGCCGGTCATGCGGTGTTTCACGCCTTCGGCTTCGGTGAAGCGCTTGTTGTTTACGATGATCGCCAATTGCGTGTGTTGACGCCGTGTATAGAACACCGGGCCCTTATCGAACGGCGCGGCTTCTTCGAGGCCGATTGACTGGTCAAGTGGCGACTCATAATCGCGATACAGACTCACGTCATCTTTGAAACCAAACAGTTCGCGGATTGTCTTGCCACTCTGGTGAGCGTTGATGGTCACTTCCGGCCGGTCATCAACAAACAGGGCAAGCTTCGGAGGAGCATCGCAATGACCATGCGTCTTCGCGTCGCAGACCGGTAACCGGTAAAATACATTGCCATGTGCAAGGTCAACGGTTTCGTCATCGGCCAACACGGTGTCATCCGGCGAGTCGTAGTCCCGAAGCAGCACGAAGTCAGGCGGAATTTCCGCTTGAGCCATGATGACGGCAACCTTGACCAGTTGCCGCGGCATCGGAATCGGCTCGTCATCAACCAGCGCAGCCCACTTTGGCGCGGGGCTAAAGTTTTGCGCATGTTCCGCCACAGCATCGCCGTGGCCCAATATGCTTGAATCATTCATTTGATTAATTGGCTTGGTGGCTCGCTTGCTCTGCAACGGCGCAGGTCAACTCGCCCCCGTCAAACATGAAACGCATGACCGTGACAGGGTGGACAGCCGGTCAAATTGTTTGGTACATTGATGTCACACTTTTGCGTATAATTCACGAAGGACCGAAATAGCTTGGAAATGCATGCGTCAGAAAGTGCCGCAACCATGACTAAAAACTGGGACGCGGAAAAAGATGACAAGCTTCTTTCCTGCGTGGAGCAACGCAAGGAAGAGGAGTGGCGGGAAGCTTTTTCTGCATTTTATCGCCGCCATAAGAGCTATTTGTATGGAATTTGTTACAATTTGGTGAACCGTTACAAGTTCGGGTTTTTCAATGAAGACGACGTTTTCCAGATAACAATGCTCAAAGTCTGCGAGAGTGCGGGGACATTTAGGGCGGGCGGAATTACGGATGCCCAGGAATTAGAGGACAAAGCGCGTGCTTGGTTGGGAACGATCACTGCAAACGTCGTCTTCGACCTGATCAGGCGCAAACCCAATTGCGTTCCGATCATTTATGACATGGTGGACGAAAATGATTTAAACGCCGTTAACGGAACAGAAAATGCCTTTGAAATTGCGGGACCTGGGGAATGTGAAGAAACCGAGAAAGTTAAATGGACTCGCGATGCGATAGAGATGCTGTCGCCCAACGAACAAGAAGCGATTTGGGTTACCAGCCAGTTTTTTCAATGTCGTGACCATCAACACACGCCGACAAAAGAACTAGATGAAATTGTCCAAAGCTTGGGCGTTTCGAAAGCTAATTTTAGGAAAATAAGACAGCGCGCCCGCGAAAAGATCCAAAAACACGTGACAAACCAAAAAAACCACCACAAACAAAATGAACCCTCAAAATTCATCCGGTCGGAATGATGAGGCTTTTGATGACCTCGACCAAATAATCCACAAAGCGTTAATCGAAGAAGGCGTCATCATTCCGAAGACTGTTGAAGAAGTACGGAAGGCCAAAATACGGCTCAAGACAAAACCTGTAACTATTCCACCACATCTGGCTGATCCTGCTGTTATACTGAATCAAGTTACAACCAGGGCACCGAAGGATGTCGCGAAGCAAGTACCAATCATTCCGGTTCTCAAGATTCCTGTGAGCGGAGCGGCCGGCTGCATAATGACCCACCACAAGAAGGGCAGTGTCTTTTTTCGCCGCGCTGCTTTTGATGCCTATGTGGTTCATGTTCTCGCCGGCGACGAAAACCTAGGTCGCACTAAAATTGAAAAAATCACTCATTTGACAGAATACCATTGCGAAGTTGATTTTGAGCGAGAACCTGTTCGTGATGCGGCTGGGCCGGTTGATTATGTGTCGCGCCGTAAAGTTGAAAGTCTTGCTCAAAAACAGGGTTGGTATTCAACAGTCAATGCAGTCAGTCGCCTTGGCGTGGAATACGTGCCGGGACCAAAAATTTTGGATGCACTGCCGGTTGCGGAACGAACAATGGGTGTTCGCAAAACAGCAATAGACGCGCTCCTGGAATTAATGCGCCCGCTGGATACGACCAGATGTGAGATAGTCGCCACGCTTTACGCAGCTTGGAATGATTTGCTCTTGCACGGAACCAATCCGACAGATGAACAAATATTCCATGAAGCACGTGAAAACTGGCATCCAAAGAAATTGCGAATACCGTTGGAAAGATGGAAGCGGGCGATTGATTGGATGCGAGCACAACATTTAGTGCCAAAAGGAACAGGGAAGTTCGTCCGTCCGGCACAATGATCTTGTGGCGAGCAATTCATGGCAGGCGTTGAAGTTGTCCCGACTGACGTAGTCCCTCAAAATAGGCCGCCACCTGCTCAGCGAGATATGCTGCATGTGACAAAAGTCCCATCTCTATGTTTCGGTTCTGCGCTGCTTCGGTGAAGTTTGCAGAAGTCAAAAACAGTTTTGACCGGTCCACAACAACGACTTTGGCATGTAGGCTGGCGCGGGAATGTGAATCGGTTTCCAGTGCTCTCGGATCGTAATACACTTCCGGAAACGGCTGCCAAGGCCAATGGCGAGTGCGAAAATCTTCGGCATAACGCAAAATTATGCCGTCCGAGGTGGTCGTGTCGCCTGCGCGCCGGGGAACATCCACGTAAAAAATGATACGCAACTGTGGACATAGTTTTTTCTGCTCCGCCAATCGCTCGAACAGCAACTTGCCGTTATGGAAAGCGTACCCGGCAATGACGATCTCATTTTGTGCCTCGCGAAAGAGCGATTGAACTACGGCGTAGGTGTCGGCGGTTGGCACACCCGGCACATCCGGGCCGGACACAACCAAATCTGGAACCAAAACCCGGTCGCGATGGCGGCCCGCGATAATGGCGCGAAGAAGGTGTGCCGTTTGTATGTATCCGTGTTGCTAACCCCGTATAGGTAAGGCTCCCGGATGGAGGTAAACTGCGGGAATGTTAGGATTTTTTCTGCTGCGCCGTCTGCCAGGCTGTGGGCGTCAATTCGGCGACCCGGGTGATGGGCCAATCGCCCAGCTTGGGCAGGACGTCATTGAGGTATTGGCGCAGATTAATGTCCAGGCGGCGGCAGGTCTCCACGATCGAGGCGATGGCGGCCACTTTCGGTCCGGCTTGCTCACTGCCAATGTGCAGCCAGTTTTTGCGGCCCAGCACCAGCGGTCGAAGGGCACCTTCGCACCAGTTGTTATCTGCCTCCAGCCGGCCGTCCTGCAGAAAAACTTCCAACCGGCCCCATTGGTTCAGCGTGTAATCGCAGGCCTTGGCCAGCGTGCTGCCCGGCACGATCTGTTGCCGGATGGCGAACACTCGTTCCTTGAGGGCGGCCATCAGCGGCACACTCTTTTGCTGGCGCAATGCCAGGCGTTGGGCCGCCGCCTGGCCGGCCTGACGAGCCTCCTGTTCGACGCCATAGATTTGACCAAACATCGCCAGCACTTCCGGCGGCAAGGGATCCAGTGGCGCCACCTTGGCTGCGTCCACAAATTTCCTCCGGGCGTGCGCGAGGCAGCCGGCATACACAATGCCCGGGCCCAAGTCATCGTACGCGTCATAGCCGTCGCACTGGACCGGGCCCCGAAAACCCGCCAAAAACTTTTTCGGCCCCGCCCGGCCGCGGCCCATCTGAAAGTCAAAGACCACCATTCCGCCCGGCACGCTGTATTCCCACATGAACGCCTTGTGGTTGCGGCCGGTCTTTTCTCCGGTCTGGCAGGGCACCGGCGTCTCGTCGGCTTGCAGATAACCGCCAGCCAACAACTCCCGCCGCTGCGCGTCCACCACCGCCTGCAACAAGCTGCCGGTGGCCAGGACGGAGTCCGTCAGCGTCTTGCGGCTCAGTTCGATGTGATGGTTGTCGGCCAAGTCGGCTTGCTGGCGATAGATCGGTTTATGTTGCTGATATTTTTGGACGACCAGTTCGATGATGAACTCGTTGGCCAGTTTGCTCTTGGGCACGATCTGCGCCGGCACCGCGGCGGTGGCCACGCCTTGCTCCGGCAGGCAATGCGAGCCGCGCTTTTCCCGTTTGATCACCTTGACAAAAAACTTCGCCGGTTCGCAGGCCAGTTCCTCGCGGGTCTCATAGCCGATGATCGGTCGCTCGGCGCCACAGACCTGGCATTGGCAATCCTCCGGGTGGCAGGGCAGCACCACCTCGCGCCGTTCCAAGTGGGCCGGCAGCGGTTCCCGGCCCGGATGCTGCGGGCGGGGAATTTTGACTTTGGGCCGGGGCGCGGCCTTTTCGGCCGCCGGCCGTTGGGCTTCCTGTTCGACTTCTGCCTGGGAGAGGCTGATCTCGGCTTGCAGCAATTGCATTTGATCGGGGGCAAGCTGTTCGCTCTTGGGGCCAAACAGCTTGAAGTTAAAGAGCCGGATTTGCTCGGCCTGAAGTTGGATGATTTGCTGCTGCCGCAGACCCTCATTGCGCAGCCGCGCGACTTCCGACTCCAAGCCGATCAAGGCTTCGCGGACGGCGGCAGGCAGAGTGTCGAGCGGAATCGTCAAATGCGACACACTTATACAATATATTAGTATAATAGTACAGACTTATCTTGTAAAAAATGCATTTTTTAGGCCTTGCTCGCGTCCGCCTGGCGCCACCAGGCCCGCTGACTCGTCTGTTCCAAATCAATGCCGTTGAGCAACAGGGTTAACTCCGCGGCCAGGATCTGCAGCGCGCCCGGTTCGGTGGTCTTGGGCCAGGCAAAGGTGCCCCGGCCGCACAGGCGTTTGGCGCACACCCAAATCCCGGTACCATCGGCGTAGAGCAACTTGATCCGGTTGTGCTGGCGGTTGGTAAAGACATAGAGGTGCCCGCTCATCGGGTCGGCTTGAAAATGATGGGTAACCAAATCACTCAAGCCCTCGAAACTCTTGCGCAGATCCGTGGCCCCGGCGGCCAGGTAAATGCGCGTGGCCGGACCGACGGGCATCATAACCGCCGCATCACTTGCAAGAGGGCCCCCAGTTCCGGGGCGGCAAATCCCGCGCCCACTTCCAAGGCCACTCCGTCAGGCCATTGCAACCGGTAGGCGGCGCTGCCCCGCGAGGACGGGAGCAAATTGGGCACCGCCACAAATTGGCGCTTGGTGCCATCGGACTTGGCGGCGGCTTGGCGCAACCATGAGCTCAAAGCCGAGTAACTGATGCCAGCTTGTGCGGCAAAGAGCTTTTGGGTCAGCCCGCTTTGGTGATATTGGTCGAGAATTTGCGCCCGTTCTGCTGGCGTCCGGCGGCGGCGATTACTTGATTCATTTTCCATGCTCCCACTTTGTCAGTTCTTCCTTCGCCTGCCTAGTCGGGGTTAGTAACACGGATACGTTTGTATTGGGGTGAACGCCGCATCTTCCAAGCCGGTTAGCCACGCGGCAACGGCTGTACCATTTTCGCCCGCAATGGATGCAAAAGCCGCATCCGGCGAGCCACCACCAAGCCAGCCGGCTTCCACTGCCGTAGCGAGAGCGGCCAAAGCAGCATCAGACAGCGTGGCAAGAATGGCATCTGAATCTTTCATGGCGAGGAAAAGAACTCTGCCCCGCACGCCTCGACCGTGGTCACGACGAGGGCGCGGTCGAGAAATTCATTGCGCTGCTCACATGAAGTTTCGGGGACCAGCAAGCAACCATGACAGGCCGCGCCCATCAAAGGCGCATGGTCATGCTCCCCAGGTTGATGGTATGCACAAATGGGGTCGTTTGAGCAGAGAGAGGCCAGTTCAAGGGCTTTGCGTACAAATTCTTTAATTCGGCGAGCAGCCTCCACCAAACCACCAAGCGTTCCCTCGGCATCCGATGAGCTTGTTAAAATCAGGACGCCATACCTGTCAGGCAGCGTACCTTCCGCGGGTAGCGCGTAGATGCGTTCGCGCAACGACGAAGCAGGGTAGCCGCAATCTAATGAGATGGCGGTCATGAGCAGATGGGAGAATGTATGCAGCAAATAATAGGGCGCACGGGGGAACTCACGCGTGCTGTGCGGATGCGAACTGCTCCACGCCGTGAATCCACCCGCCAGCAGGTTTAACCGCTTTTGGACCGCAGGCCGTTGCAGCCATGTGACAATGGCCACAGCATCGAACAAGAGAAATACGCCCTCGCCACGGTTCTCCACCGCCGGAAGCCAATCGGCGTCGCGCGCAAGTGGCGCGGCCTGCACATTCAACGTCAGTTCATCCGGCAATTCACCATTGATATCCGTTCCAATGGACTCGAAACGTGTGAAACCGACCTGGGCGACGACTTCGCGCAGGCGATGGACCAAAACCACCTGTTTGACCGGCGACATCCACGATGCCTCCCACGCCGCCTTCGGGAGGGCGCGGGCGAAAAAATCGCCGTCAGGTTTATCGCAGCCAAGTTCCTCGTCGGCAGAGGCGAAGGCTTCGAATTCGACTTCCTTAACGGAGCGTTCCGCGAATTGGGCGACTCCTTGTGCAATGCGTGTCACGCTCGCCAAAATATCGGCATCGGCGATGCCGGCAAGGCGGGTGGCTATTTTGGGGATTTGCCGCATGACCGGCAGCACCGCAGGATTGGTGGCCACCACACTCAAGCCATCATCCCAGAGCGTCTTGATAATTTCGTCGAGTGGGGATTTGCGGTCGGGAATGGAAATGACCGAGAGGATTTGAGAAAAATAGGCGTTGCTGGCGCTACGAATTAGCAGACGGCTGTACTGATCACAATTTTCACCGCTAAAGGAGCCAAGCCAGGGGCGTGATCCTGGGCAACGGCCCAGCGACTTGCTGCCTTTGATGGCAGCCACGGCCAACGAGCGTTTTTCACCGCAGGTACAGGTGGCCCACACGTCCACGAGCGCACCCGTAGTACTGCGTTCCTCCAGATGCAAACTTCCGCCGCAGCCGCCCGCATACCCATGGATGAACGACGTCCAGTCAATGTCATCCACATGGCCATGTTCGCAGGCGCGCACAAATCGAACCGGGACAACGTCATATTTCGTATCGCCTTCCCGGTATTTGCCATTCACCAGTTGGGATTCCGGCACGAGTCGGCGGCGATTTCCGTTGCCGCCTGCCAATGGCTCGGAGTTCTGCACGAGAAACCATCGCGGAAAACGCCAAACAACAATTCCCGGATTGCCCGCCGTTTTATCATCTGTCGAAGGTGGCGGTGATTTCAGAACCAGCGTGGGCTTATCCATGCGCATTCTCAGCTTGGCCACGAGGCGAGGCTCATCAACCAGTGGTTGGACACCGGGCGAAAAACGCCAGTTGTCCAAACCACCGACGATCACCGAACCATCCGGCAGGTCAATCATCGCTCCGGGACCGAAGGTCGTGAGAAGCTGACTGGAACGAATTTCGCTTTTGCTCATGACAGGTTAGCCTTTGAGGGTTTGGGGAAACAATTCCACGCTCGGTTCCACATCCCGCATGGACCAATTCGCTCGAAATTTTTCGAAATCATCAGGCAGCGCCATGAGCGATTCATCAAGAAAGTTGTGCAGCAAGGCCGGTTGGTTTGGCAGCTCGGTGCCATATTGCAGTTGGGCGCCCTTGAGTCGTTCGGCATCCGCGAGCTTAAACCAGGTACTGAGCAGGTCCAGACAACGATCTCTGACTCGGCCGCGCAACGCAGCCGCTTCTTGCGGCGGCATATAGCGATGGGACACCGCCCGGTCCGCAAAGGACTCGACGACCATATCCAATTCAGCTCGCTGTGTGAGGATGGATGTCGCGCCATTGGCCGCTCCAAATCCCGGGATCTGGTGCCGGGCGAACGCCACCAGCGCCGCCGCCAGGGCTCGATCCAAGGCTCTAGGAGAAAACGGGGTCACACTCGTGGCTTCGACCGTACGATAGAACGTAGCATGGTAGAAACCAAAGCGTTCGTAGTGAGAGCGGTCCCGCGGTTTATGGACGTTCAAAAGCGTGACGATCAGTCCAGGGCGGTTTGGATCGCGACCGACCCGGCTGGTAGCCTGAATGTATTCGGCCGACATCTTGGACTGACCTAGTACGACCATCAGGCCAAGCCGAGTGATGTCCAAGCCGACCGAAATCATGTTTGTCGCCAGGGCCAAGTCCACATGATCTTCTTCGGCAAAGGTCTGAGCGAGCCGGCGCTTGGCTTCCGAGACCTGGTTGGTGGATACGCGTGATGTGAGTTCCAACGGTTCGCCAATCTCGCGTTTGGAGAAAAGCGCGTCAGCGGGATCGCGGCGTTTGCGCGATTTGTAGCGGCGCAACTGGCTTGTGACTTCGTCTTCGACGATGCGGCGCGAGCCACCAAGTTCGCGCAAGCTGTTGAAATAGCCCAGCAACGTCATGTACGGATCGACCGGATTGTTTGGCACCTTCCCGCCGGCCTGTTTGTACAGCGTCTGACCTGCTGAGAGCAGAGCCAAGGCGGTGCGCAGCAGCACAACTTTGAGGCTGCGTCCCTGTGCGCCGATCCCGAGATAAAGTCGCGTTGGACTCTGGTCCGGGGAGTGAGTCTTGGCGAAAAAGGAATCCCGCCGATTGGGGCCGGGAGGAGGAAATACCATCGAATGGGGACGCGCGAAGAGCGCGCGAATCTGTGTCTCCGCCTGCCGCACCGTGGCCGTGCTGGCGATGATTTTCGGGCGCAACCGCTGACCGTTGCCCAAATCGCGCTCCGCCAAATGGCCAATGGCCGTCTCATACACGCCGGCAATTGTGCCCAGCGGGCCGGATATGAGGTGTAACTCGTCTTGGATAATCAATTCCGGTGGCAGCAACGGGCCGCCCAGCGATTTTCCGAGCCCCGGCTCGCCGGCACCGTAAAAGCCGTCCTGGCCGAATCGTTCCACATGACCAAAGAGTTTTCCCGACGGCCCGATCCACGGCAGCGCTGCAAACTTGTCAATGGTCGCGATCAAGAAGCCTGGTAACCGCCGATAGATGGGCTCATCCACGGCTACAATTGGCAACGGGCGATCACCCGTGAAAGCGCATAATGCGTTGGTGCATGTGATCCGCAAGTCTTGGGGATTTGTTTCGGAGGGAAGCAGCCGGAACGATTGCGTCTCGAATTTCGTACCGCACCACGGGCAATTTTCCAGCGGAATAGGCGATGGACTCTTCTTTGAATTGCTGCGGAACGCCCGAAGTCGGCGATAAGCGGTTTTGTCGGCAGCCGGCCCTGGGTCACCTTGACGCCCCATGCGATTGGGTGTGGCGCCTGAGCCAACCCACAGGCCGATCTCAAAAGGCCAGTCGCCGAAACGTGTATCGCCTCGAGTGTTACGTTCCTGACGTTCCAACTCAAGGGCGCAGATGAGCGCGGAGGCACGGCCAAGCTGATCTAGCGTGAGCAGCCGCAGAGTGTACCGCATGAGCACGTTCACTCCGGCACCGCGACGCCCCGGATTGCGCAGACGACGCAAGACCAGCGAGAAAGCAGCGAGGCCGAGGTACGCTTCGGTTTTGCCGCCACCCGTGGGAAAAAAGAGTAGATCCACCAATTCGCGATCGGCGTGCATGGGATCATGCAGGCCGCGCAGATTGAGCAGGATAAAACCAAGTTGAAACGCCCGCCAAGTCGGGGCGCTGACCAACTCGGGCGAGGTCTGGTATTTCTGTGCTTCGCGTTGCCGGGCCTGCCGTGCCATTGCACGATTGGCGGTGCAAAATGCTTCACGCACGTCGTCAATTGCCAGCAACTCGATACCTGCCGCTATGCGGGCGGCAGCGAGTCGCGCGCGACGGATCAGTTCCTTGGCAGCTTTCTGCCGGTTGGATTCCATTCCACTCTCGGCAGCTACAACTTTGGCTTGTATGTCAATCCACTCGACATAATGCTCCACAAGCTTGCCGAGTTTGGCTCGTGCTTCGTCCACATTGGCAAGAGTTGCCAACGCCTCCATACCCAGTTCTACGCCCGGCAGGGCTGTGGCTTCAAGGTGGCCAACAAATTCCACTCCCGCCGACGGAATCCAACGAGTCTGCACCACGTGACACGTTCCGCCTTCTGAAGTATCCACGGGTTCACCAGCGCAGCCGATACCCGATACAAAATCGAAGGCGCGGCGGTATTGCAAATCAGCCACCTGTTCATCCCAATCCTGAGAGCGCGAGCCATCGTCGCCACCCCGTAGATCCGGGCGCGGAACAAAGCCGGCCTCGCACTGGACCTGCAAGTGTGCCTGAAAGGCATTGCCCTGATACGCCCGTTCGGCAGGTGGCCGACAATTCACCAGAAATACGCACACCGCTCTGGTGCCTTTGGGTAATCGGCAGTGGCTATCCTGTGAAATGGGGCGCGCGGTGGCGACCAAGCGCAAGCCGCCGCTGTTCGGCACGGCAAAGGAAACCGGTTTGCCATCTGCATTCGGCAAGTCGACGTCAATCAATTCAAGATGCGGCACTCGGCGGAAACCTTTCGGCGGCTTCGTTGCGTCCGGCTTGGCTTCTGGCTCCTCCTTTAGGGCTGCGGCCGACGATTCTGGAATTTCATAAGGCTCAGGTTTGATTTCCTCTTTCAGTCCGAGTCCGTCATCCCCCGGTTCGGCGGATTCCTTTGTTGGATCTTCCCAGAGATAATCGCCCCAAGTCACCTCGGCACGAAGTTTCGTGGTGCCGACGGGCACAAGGACGCTCAGGCCCATCGAACTGGGGAGCAAACTCGGAGCAGGAGATTTGTCAGGCGCCCCACCATCGTCGGTGCCGCCTTCGCCGGCTGCATCTATGTCGTCCTTCGCCTCCGCATCGCTTCGATGCTGAACCGGTGCCGCCTCGGGCACAAGGTAGCCCGTCAGATACCAGCGGTTTGGATTTTCCGGCAGCAATTCTTTAGCGAACGGATGTTCCGGCCACGGACCGACCAAGTCGAGTTTCAGCGCTTCAACCAGGACGTTTCTGATTTCTGCGGAAGTAGTGCTCATGTGTTGGAAAGTGACGGTACCAACTTGTCGTTTAAGCACACAAGCAAGTTGCGAATAAAATTGCCCGTGGAGATTTGGAATGATTTACGGAACGCTGATGGCCAATCATCGGGAGGAATATCCCCCTGTACCGGGATTCTCAGGAACATGACGTAAAAAGGAATAGTCCTGCCTCCTTGAATGATTGTGTCACTGAATATGCCCTGCGCCGCTTCAAGATCGCGTTCGTGCCACCGCGACTCGCGAATGGGATAAATAAAACCGCATCCAGCGACATCATGCTCATTGGAAATTTGGCCGATGTAAGTGTGAAGCTGAAACAGGTCTTCGCGGCTGACACCATATTTAAAATCGAACGACTTGTATTTCACGTCGAAAACGTAGGTCCCTGTGTTCAGGTCAAAAACCAGATCGGGAATGAGCTTCCGTTCGCCATTCCGAAAACCAGACGGAATCCGCCATTGACGACCGTTCTTTTGGTGAAACACTACGCCCGCCCGCTTTAGCAGTTTCCGCACGAAATACTCGAACAGCATTGAGACATCGAAAAAAAAGGCGCTGGTTTCCGACTGTTCGCCGAAGTCTGACAGTTCGTCGCGCAGGATTTGCTTGGACAGCGTGATGACCGGGTTGTAATCCGCGTAATAGGGGTTGCGCACTGGCAATGTTGCAAGCAGATCTTGTAGAGTGCTGCGCCTCCCTTGGGTGGCAATTTGAAAAGTCTGATTCAAGACATGCGATTCGCGGAGGAAGTCATAGGAATCGAGGTGTTGGAGGGTACGGGCAATGAGCCGCGTTGTGTCGTTGTCGTAACTATGTTCCCGGTAGGTGCAACGGTAGCGGGCGCGCTGGTGGTTCAAAAAATAGTCCACGGGATCGAGGCGTCCGCGTACTTGGGCGAGGCTTTCCGTGCGAGTTTCGTAAGCTTTAGGCAGCCCGAGGCGAAACGCCTTTTTTAGCTTAACCAACCAGAGGTAGACCAGCAGCCACTCGTAGCCGTCCCTTTCCATGCCGCCTTGATCGGGCAACTCGACGAAGCCATCCGCATCGGCGATGATGTATTTGAGAAATTCATCCCCGAACCGGGAGGATACGCGGAGCGTGTAACCCTCAGACTTGACGCAGCCGATCAGATTGCCGGTGGCTAAATTAAAGTTTAGCGGGTCAGGGCCACTCACGCTGATGAAGGCATCATCGGTGTTGTGTTCGTAGTCCGCCTCCGGCACTCGGTAGACGAGTTTGGAATTCTCGGTGTTTAACGTAGCCGCTTTGTGGATCAACGGCCATGCCGTCCATGGACTTTTTCGTCCTCCTCCCTGCCAAATTTCCAGGGCCGGTCCAAATGAGCCGGTACGAAAAGTACCTGTCTCAGCTTGGTAAACCGAATTGTCCACCAAGGTGCCGTCGCTGATGATCTGGCTCAGGGTTTTGACCATGTGATGCCGAAAGCCTTTTGAAATTCAGGAATCAGGGTCTCACCCCGGCCAGAACCGCGAAGATATTCTTCCAAAAGCGGCTTGATGGCATCTTCCCACACTTTTTCCCGCACCTCGGTTTTGGTCAGCGTTTCCGGGTAACGCAGCTTCATCAGATAGGCATGGCCGATTTCGTAATCCGCCCCCAGGATGTCGGTGGCCCGTATATGCTGGTTTAGGGCTGCCAAGTCATCCGCAAGTCCAACCCAAGGGCGCGAGGTGTTACCCGGCTTGATATCGTGGTGCTGTTTGAGGTGATAGCGAAGAGCCGTTATGTCTGGATCAATCCGCTCCCACCGGAAGCGGCGACGAAGCGCCAGATCGAAACTTTCCACGCTGCGGTCAATGGTGTTCATCGTGCCGATGATATAGACGTTGTGTGGAATAAAAAATTTGTACGTGCCTCCGATTAAAACAAGCCCTGTCTCTGCGGTGTTAAGCGCAGCATATTGCGTTGAAATAGCGTCCTGCACGCCGCGATACTCAAGGCAGATCATGAGTTCACCGAGCACTCGGGATAGCTCGGCTCGGTTGATTTCGTCCACGATGAAAAAAAACGGGGGCACAGCGTCGGCGACCTTTTTGTCCGGGTGAGCGAGGGCGAATAGGTAGCGCCAGTGATCACCGGTCAGGTTTGCTTTATAGGGCAGCAAATCCTGGATGCGAAGCGATTCCCATTCTTTGGCCAAGTTGGGGCCCTGCTTGGCAATGGAGTAAACGTCCTTTTCCCAAACGGCGGCACGCTGGCAGACGCGCTTAAACACTCCGTTTTGTAGGGTGAGCTGTGCTTTACCATCCAGATCCAGAATGGGCCGCAAACCTTCCATAAAATCCTCGTAGCCGAATGACGGGTGGAATTGCACGACTTCACAATGCGTGTCGTGCGTATAGGAAGTCTCCGCTCCAAACTCCTCCTTCCATATGTCGAAAAGTAACCGGGTATCCCGCTTGGCCGTATATGTTTTCCCGGTGCCGGGGGCACCATATTTGATGACCTGCTTTTTTAAGGTGAAGGGGTTGGAAATGTTCTCGTAAATACACCAGACAAATATGCTCAGGAGATGTTCGTTTGTTTCACCCTTGCGGAGTTCCTCGGTGAAGGACTCACGGAGGAAGGTCATCAATTGGACGTTTTTGTCATACCAGTCTGCCTCGGGATCGGGAAGCTGGGGGATGAATCCTTCGTGAACCAGCCACCAATAAACGGACTCAAAGTCTGCCCCGTTTGCGGCACTGGTAACATTTCGCGTGCAGGCGGCCAAAGTGCGGTTCACCAAGAGTGGATTGCGGCTGGCACCAAATTTTAGCCGGGTTTGCTCCCAGGCATCGCTGAACTTTACGAAATTATCCTTGTCCGGCAGTTTGATCAGTTGTGTAAGGGTCTTGACGAAGTCTTGCTCGCCGATGAAACGCGGCAAGTTCTCCTTGCTCAATATGGACTGGCCGCAAGATGCGATGCCGTTATTTACATCTGCCAGCAGTTTTTTGGCAAAGACCGACCACGGATCGCTCTCAGCCTTAAAGGAGGTGGTTTCGTAAGTGGTCTTGCCCTGAATGTCCTTCCCATCCCCGAGCGCGGCCCTGACTTTGTCGACGTCACTCGTGAACGCCTGGTAGGCAGCAAACCATCCGTCCACTTCGGCACGGCGATTGGTGATGAGATAGGTGTAGAGATTTTTTAGGCGCGACATATAGAAATTAAATATTTTATCATTCGTTGGCGATGATGTCGGTTCCTGCGTGGGCTAATTCTCGCTTGTCGATTTCATCAGCGAGAACTTCCCGCTGCACGTACTTTCGATGGGAAAATCGAGCGAACGGAGGCGGGCGGGGCTAGTATTCAATCCAGGCGGGGATCCCAATACTAAAAGCCGAAAATCATTGAATGACAGGTTCATGGCTCAGATGTTCGCGGATTCCGGTATTGCGAATCGATGGCGTTTGACGGGAAATGCATCCGCAACGAAGCTCACCGTCGTAATGTGGTGCACGGTGACGCTGCCCAAATCTATGCTCAATGTCGGTATCCTTTCATCAACGGCCTCGTTTATCACTGAAGGGATATCAAAATCCAAGGGGTCTGGCTCGGCTGGCTTGATTGCTGCAGCCGGGGGCGTGACGTCTTCCCATACAACATAATCTGGAGAATTGTCTTTTTCGCCATATTGAAACATCCCTATGCTGACATCTGTTCCCTCAGGAAGCGGGACTTCAGCCACACGCGATGCATGATGAAACAAGACCACATTCAGCGATTTATGGCCAACCTGCACAGAGGGAAAAATGATGCCGTCCAGTTTCGCCTCTGTTGCGAGATAGTCTGCTACAGCTTGCGTGGCTAGGTACTCGAAGGCTTCCTCGTTGGGCATGACCGGGCGTGAAATTTGCGCACTGAGTACCCCCATAAAATTTGCTCGCTGAACCTGCCTGAGGTGCTTCCGATCGAAAATGCTCCCCGATGCTGCCACGGACTTCAACGCCTCCACGTCGAGTAGCTTTAGAGGGCGTTCGATACTAAACTTTGCTACGGCAACATCGCTGCCAACCGGTGGTCGAACCTCAGCCAGTGCTGTCGACGGCTCGGTTGCTCCGTAGAATACTGAAATCCCGCGAGCGTTCATCCGACCAGCTGACGCAGCGTGCATGGGCGGCGGCCCGAGGTGCTTCCACGGAAATTTTAGCGCCTCCTCCAGCTTTTCATTCTCTGCCGCAAATACGCGTGCGCGGTACAGACACTTAATATTAGCTTCCGGGCCCGCAGCCAAGACGACTGGCAACTCATTGCTCGTTCGTAGCACTGCGAGGTCCGCAAAGATTTCCTTCAACGTCTCTTGGGCAGAGCGGGAGAAGAAGCGCGCCTCGGTCTTGAGTTTGCGTTCGAACCCGTGCCAGTCCGAATTAAAGTCGTCGCAACCAATATTCTTTATGGTATAGTGTGAATCCTTGGCAAAAGGCCATTCTTCCCCCGTCTTCGCTAATTCATGGTCGAAGTGGCGGTCATCCAGCACCGATAGGACATCGGCGGCAGCCCGCTCATTGATCTCGGCCGCATTGCCAATAGCCCACAACACCTCCTCACCGTGCCGCCGCCACGTGTAATTGCTTTTCCGATCAGCGAGTAACGCGGCTTCAAAATCATCAGGTTGGGTTGACGTTTGCTCATAATAATCATCGAATGCCTCCTCAATTCGTTCTGCCAATTCCGCGATTGTGATCGTTTTTGACTCGTGATCGCAGTAGGAACAGCAATCTTCAGCCCCATCTGCAACGATCAAGGCATTCAGAAAGTGCTCCCCCACGCAATGGCAGCAGATCCGCTTCGCCGCCACCTCGTTGATTTCATTGCAATTTGAGTTTTTCATGGGCCAAAGTTTAGAGCTAAATATCCACTCCCAACAATCGCCCCTCTTCGCTGGAGGCATCCAAAATCGGGTCGAGCAACCATGGTTTTTTATTTAGGACCTCCGGAGGCGACTCGGTCGTCGTGACGATGTATTGAAAAGCTGGTAACGCACCGCTCGCCTCTTCCAATTCGTGCGCAGCAGTAAAAAGTGAAGTGTAAATCGCCGCGGCAAGGTCAGCTTCACGCGGGCTGTCGTGCATCAAAAAACGGGGATGATGTGCAGCAGTGTTCGTGATTCCAAGGGCGAGCGAAGCCAAGTCGAAAATCAGCCAGCGCACCACTTTCAGGGCGGCGCTGTCCCTTAATCCATGATATTCCAGTTCCGGGACAATCATTTTCCCTGAAAATCTCACCCTTCCGGTCACGGCTGTGCCGAGCATCTGTTGGGCGACGAAGTTATAAATCGCGCCGAACTGCGCCAGTAGCGTCTGGTGATGTTTCGTCAAATCGGTCAGCTTGTCATCCAATGCCTCTTTGTCGCGCTTCAGTTTTTTGATATCCGCATCCCACCCAGCCAGGTCAGTGCAGGCTTTCCGGTAACTGGCAAGAAGCGCCTCGATTCTCGCGGCTTCCTGCGCGGGTGCTTTGAGCTTCTCAAGCTCCCGCTGGTGGCTTTCACGTCCAAGGGTCAAAGCTCCCATTGCTGATTGCAATGCTTGTAGTCTGGGCACTGCGAGTTTCTGGCGACGCTCCAGTTCTGCTTTCAGCGATGCAAGTTCTGTCGCTCGTGGCCTCGCATCGTTGGCGAGCTGCTTCGTGGTGTCGGTAATCTCATCTTCTTTTGGACGTTCATGAGCGATTGGGCATTCAGCCTCCCACGCCTTGTTCATTGGGTGTGAGCAATAGCCAGGGAATGGACCGAGTCCCTTTAACGTTTCGCGATACGGATCTTTCTCCGCCGGCTGCGTTGTCCGTTGCGGCATCACGCCACGCACCCGAGCTTCCAACAGCTCAATGGCTTCTTCGTACTCCTGAACCATCGCGTTAGCAACGCCCCACTCAGCGCGGCGCCGACCGACTTCCGTTAGCAGTTTATCGATTTCCTCGTTTTGCTTCACCGAGGCAAGTGCCTGATCGGACGCGTTTCGCAATGCCAAAACCTTTTTGTCCACCTCCTGCTGGAGCAGCGGCGCATCTGGGCTCTCTACGTCCATGCCGAGTTTATCCTCCAGCAACTTTTTCTCACGCTCGACAGTGAACTCTAATTTTGGACGATCACGCGTCTTCTCCTCATGCGACTCCGCTTTGCGAGCGAACTCGGCTAGAAGCTTCTGTTCCTCTTGATCGACCAAACCCAATGTCAGCCGGACCAAATTCGCTTTGTCGTCGGCGGAAACAAAGGGACTTTTGGAATCGCTGTCCTGTTCACGCCTCCACTCCAACAGACCGCTGAAATGAGCCTCTTGGTCCCGTGATAACCACGGCATCAATCGCGGCCAATCCAGGATCTTCTGTGACTCCGCCAGAGTGCGGAATTTCATGCCGCCAAATACGGCCGCATCAATCGCCTTTTCGTAGTCATGGAAGCCCTGCCGAGATGGGGATTCGGGGAAATTGTCGTCGAGTGACCCGTTCAACTTCGCGAATGGATTATAACCGCTTTCGCCCATAGAACGCCCGACCAGCCATCGCTGGCCGGCGACGTAAACTTCCGCCAGCACCCAACCATTCGGAAACTTCACCCGGAAACCCTCGCGGAAACTTTTGCTGCCTGCCGGATCTTCGCCCAGTACATAACGAATAAGGCGGCAGAAGGTCGTCTTGCCCGCGCCGTGTCCGGCAAGTCGGGCGGCTTCGTTGGTTGATCCGCTGGGCCGTGCCCAAAGAATGTTCAACCCGCGATGCAATTCAATCACTTGCCGGAACAGTGTGCCCTTTGATGGTGCCCACTCTTTATAAACGGCAAGTTTCGACACCCAAAGTGCGGGTTCGGTGCGTCCCGCCGCGGGCGCCAGCGAAAGCGGCTCGTCCTGCGGCGGTGCAACCGCAAGGCCGGGCAAGGCTGGTTGTTTGTCGGGTTTCATAAATTGCTATGCGGGGACGAGTTTCTTCGCGTCCTTTGTCCATTTTGCGCGATCAGGAATCTGTACAGCATCGGGGGCCAAAGTCGCGGCGACACGTAATGCCAGCCACGCGTCGTAGCGGACATCTTCGGTGGCTGCACTACGTGGTCCGTCTAGCAAATGGAACACCGGACCATCGTTATCTTCCGTTACCGTGAGGTTCGGGGCGCCGAGTTGGTTCAAGCTGGGCAGCAACAGGCCATCAGGCACGGACTCATTCCACCGGGCTGCCCATGCTTTGGCTTGCCCGGTGAGCTCGGCGGGAGCGAGGCTTTGCATCAACTTCGGATGAGTCGCCAGCACGAATGCGTCCAGCAGGCGCGGCCAGCCGAGACTGCCGCCCGCTTCTGATAAGAGTGTGAGCACGAGATGCGTGGTATAGAGCAAGGGTTGGGACAGTGGCAGGCGAAAGTCTGTTGGCAGTGGTGGTTGTCGCTTCTCAAGCTGCGGTTCGGTAACGCGGATTCCTTTCGGTACAAGGCCTTTGTCTCGTAGCCATTTGATGCAAACGCGTACACGCCGTTCCTCAATAGACTTCTTCGCGACGTGAAACTCGTAAAAGCCCCTAACAATCGCGTCATCAGTGACCGGTTTCTTCGCTAGGATTAGGTCATTCCATACAAAATGAACTGTTGTCCAAATGCCGGTTTGTTCCGAATCCATTTTGGCCATGAAATTTAGAATCCGGTCGAACTCTGCCAGCTTGTTTCCCAAGATGGACTTTGCCGCGCCACACCGGTCTTCAATGTTTGCGCCCCGGTGATACTCAATTCCAATCCCGCTCTGGCGCGGCACACTTTCAAACCACCGCTCCTTCTTCGCCAAGCTTTCAATCTTGTGGATTTCCTCGTCGAATGGCCCGTTCTCATACGGTTTAAAATCCATCTCAAGGTCAATTCCGATGATGCACTGCGCGCCGTAGAAAACCTTTTCCATTTGAATGCGACCAAATTCCGGGCGGTCGCACAACCGGTTCACGGCGTACGCAGCAATCGCGCCACGTTTGAAATAGATTCGTGGTGAATGTTTGCGTGGCTGCGTGGCTCTTGGCTTGAGTGGCAGGCGAATTTGTTCTTTCGGAACAACCTCCTTCTTCCGGGCCTTTTTCGACTTGGGCTTCTGCGCGGCGGCGGCTTGGCCGGTGAGCTTTTCTTCCTCCGCGCGCTCTGAATTGAGTTTCAGGAGGCGGGCCAGGACTTCGTCGCGGACTTCGTCGGGCCAACGATAGCGCCAGGGCTTTTTCTTCTGCCGACCACTGGACTTTTCCCCATCATTGGCCGGTCCGGCATCGGACTCGTCCTCGTAATCGAGGAGGAATTCGCAGGTGCATTTGGGAAGCAGGTCGGTCCAGCCATAGGCGTTGAGGACGGCGGCGTCCATCGCGGCGTGGAGGGTGCGCAGGCGCTGGATGGCCGCGAGCGCAGCGGCGGGGGTGGCGTAAAGCGTCAGCGGCGAGCGGTCGGCGGGGACGGACTCGGCGGTGAACCAATCGGGGGTGGCGGCGCGCTTGCGGTAGAGGGCTTCCAACCGAGCCAAGGCCTCGGCATCGGGCGCGTGAAAGAGATTGTAGATTTCCGTGAGACCGAGCCAGAGGTCCTGCATGAGCGCCGCGCGGAACTCGTAATACTCCCGCCCCGCCGCCTCCAGCGCCGCGTTCGTCTCGAACCCGGCGGGGAACGGGAATGTCTCGAAGCAGTCGGAAGCTGTGTAGCGCATGTCGTCCTTCATTGAGGACGCAAGAAAGCGAGCCCACACCTCATGCGCGCGTGACTGCATCGCGCAAAAGCCAGCAAAAGACTCAATGCAGAATACATTGGCCGTGTGCGCGTAAATCCAGCCAGTAGGTAGAAATCCCAAGGCCAAGTTGCCGCTGACTTGAGAGTTTACCAGCACTCTCCTAAGATTCTTCAGTTTTCCGTAGAGTTCGGGCCGATGAGCCTGATACGCCCACCACCTGCGTTTGAGTGGGATGTTGTTCGGATTCGAACCAAGGATGTCTCGCTCCGGCTTCACTTTCGCCATCACAATGGCCTTCAACTCTGGCCAGCTGTTGAGCTCCGCTTCGGTCAAAACGTCACTCAGGTAAATCGCATAACGGCATGGACGTTGTTCGGGGTCGCCGTTAAATTCCTCGCCGCCAATGTATGGGAGAACCCGAGATTTATAGCTCGGATGCGCGGCGAGGATGTCTGCCATCATCGCAGTGGAGCTGCACTCTGGGTCAGTGTCATCGAAGAGAAATCCCTGTCCGTAAATCTTGCTGCCCAGAGAGAAATAGGGATTCGATGTAAGTTTTTCCGGAGTGTCGTCCACCGGTCCAGGCAACAGGTAAGCACTGATACGGTCAACTGATTCGCCGTCGAGAAGACACGGCGCCGGTGCCGAGAGTTTTCGAAGATGGACGATACTCACCACCACTGCGGCTTGACCCGGCCATCGGTATCGCCGCGTCGCGGAGTAGATTCTGCCGCCGCTCTTGACAATTGCAGTCAAGCCACCTTCACGCGTATCTCCTTGAGCAACGGTGTTTGTCGCAATCAAACCAACAGTTCCCTCCGCTCTGGCCAAATGAAACGCCCTGCGGAAGAAATATGCGACCAAGTCGCACAAATGTTCCGCAGGCGGATAATTTGCGATGAGCCATTGGAAATAACTCATCCCTGCAACTTCTGAGATGCGCGTTCCTCCCAGGAAAGGTGGATTGCCCACGATGCCATCGAAGCCGGGATTCGCCCGGTCGAACACTTCTGGGTATTCAATTTCCCAGTGGAACGGCGTGACCGGGAATTGTCCGTCGCGCAGGGCTTTCGCGTCGTCGGTGGGTCGTTGTTTGAGGTCAGCTTTGCTCAGGTAATCGGCAATGCGCTCGGCCAATTCCGCGCGCTTGGCTTCGCGGGCCTTGTCCTTGTCCGCCGTAAAGAACGCGGCCACGGCGGCATCGCCAATGAACCGCACGAGGTCGAGAAGTTCATCGGCCTTTTCCAGTTTCTCGCGCTTGAGCTGGGGCGTGCCGTAGTCGTCGCCCAGGCCGAGGAGGTTCTGACGTTCACGCAGGGCTGCGGCAGTGCGTTTGCGTACCTCGGATTCCCAAAGTTGTCCCTGTTTGGACTCGGTTTTCCAAGTGAAACATTCAATTTGCCGGCGGGAAAGACCGACGAGTGAATCGCCGCAACGGATGGAATGGTCGAGGAACGTGAACGGATGGTCCTTCGCTAATGTGGCCAGCCAGAGCGAGAGTTTGGCAAGGTCCACAGCCATGGGATTGCGGTCTGCGCCGTAAAGGCAGCGTTGCGCAATAGTGCGCATGGCGAGGAGTTCCTCGGTTTCGTCGGGCGGGAGCGCGGGGCGTCCGCCATGCACGCGCCAGGCGCGGACGAGCACGTCGGCAAGCTGGCGGCAGGTTTCGACAAGGAACGCCGCCGAGCCGACGGCGATGTCGCAGATTTTGAGTTCGAGAATCTGCGCGGGCGTCGGTTGTTCGCCGAAGCGCTTGAGAATCGGTTCGAGGGTCTTGCGGACGATGGGTTCGGTGAACGAGCGCGGCGTGTAGTGCGAACCACTGCGGCGGCGTTCGTCAGTAGGTTGGAGCACAAGTCCGCCCTTGGCCACCGGCGCGGGAGTGGCGTTGATATCCATTCGCTTTCCGAGGGCAACAAGGAGGTCATCAACGCTGGCAGCAGTCTTGAGGCCTTTATCAGCTTCGCCAGTGAGTTCCGTGTCCGTGTTTTCCTTGAGCCATTTGGCGCGATCCTTAGCCGGGCTGGCCAGAAGTTGTTCCAGGCTGATGACGGGTGAGGCGGGCACACCGCCGTTCTTGCGCTTGCCCTTGAGCGCGATGGCCGTGCCAGCGGCGATTTCCACACCGAAGCCCATGATCGTTTGATAGACCGAACCGATTTCTTCCACGTCGAGTGTGCGGTAGCTGACGCGTTCGGCTTTGAGGATGCACAGTTTTTCCAGAATGCGATATATCGTGCCGTCACTGACGAGCGGGAGTGCGCCAATGGATTCGCTTCGTGTGACGCGACCTTCGAGGAACGGATAGCGGTCAGGATCGAATAAATGGCCGGCGCGTGCGGGCATTTGGAGATCGGGATGCTTGCAGCCGCCGTGAATGATCCGGAACAGAGCCAAGAGCTGCGCCCACGCACCGAAACGGTGGTCCATGGTGTCCGGATACCGCTCGGCATCGGCTCGGAGCCGTTCAAAAAGCCCGCGCACTGCGTAATGCCGGACATAAAGCCCGCTACCCGGCAACAGCCCACGGTCTTCGGCGAACAGGATGAATACGAGCCGGAGCAAGACGGCAACCATGCCGCCGTAGATGTCGTGGGGATCTTTGGCCGCCAGTTCGCGCAGAAGTTTGCGCTGGGTGCGTTCGTCCGCAGCCTCGAAACCCCGTAGGAGCTCATAGAGTGCGTGGAGGACTTGCTCGGCGAGAATTTCCGACACGCTGGCCTGATAGTCACGACTGCGCTGGAGCAGCGCAGGCAACCGAGCCTCGCTCGGCGCGGTAAAAAGCGTCCACGAGCTGAGCAGGAGATGGAACGCTCCGAGGATGAGCCGACCGGAAACCTCAGTCATCGCCGCGACCGGAAACGTGAGCGCGCCAGAGTTTTCCTTGGGTGGCGCGTAAATGAGACGCAACTGCGTGCCGTTGGTGAGCAGGCCGATGGGTACACCAGTTTCGCGCAAGAGGCGCTCGAATTTCTTGGATGGCGAGGCGTGCCAGTGGCGGTCGTGCGAGGCAACGGGTTTATCCAGGTCCACCGTAGACGGGTGAGACTGCACGAGGAGAAGCCAGGGGGAATTTTCGATTGCCGATTGCCGATTGCCGACTGAATTGGAAGGGTGGCGTTTGACGGCGAAGGAGGGACGCAGTGTTTCCTGAAACTCCGGCAGGGAAACAACCAGCGAATCTGGCAATGGGCATGAGGGGTCGACGCCAGCAAGGAGTGCGTATGGCCAGCCTAGAAATTCCGTGACGAAGTGTTGGAGATTGTCGATCCCCGGCTGGATTTCCGTCGCGTCGCCTCCGTCGGCAGGCAGATTCGTAACCTGTTCGGCAAAGCGGCGCTGGAGATCACCGAGCTGGGCCCGGTCGATAATTGCCTGCGCATCCACCAACGCCGGTGCCGACACCACCAACCCCTCCGGCTGGACGTACCCCAGCCACGCCAAATGGTCAGCGAGCGCGGGGTCTTTGGTGAAAGGTGGCATGGTCAGGGATACAGTTTGAGCAGATTCGCCTTCACGGCTATTCCTTCGGGAGGATCAGTGGCGACAATCCGAACCTTCATTTGAAAGGACTGCGGTGGCGGATCTTCTTCAAGGTCGAGGGTGAGAAATTCATTTTGAACCGGATAGACCAGGCTCTTATATTTTGCCGCTCGTTTGCCGTGGAGAATGCCAACGTAATCCTTGACCGGAGTTCCATGCGTAACTTGCAAAGTGGGATTCTGCGCCAGACTGCGAATGAACTCGGCCTTGGAAAACACTTCACCGTTGATCAAGGCAATGGAAATGAATTGACCCATGTATTTTGCATTCCTTCGATCGCTGGTCACCCGGGCGAGTTTTGCCAGGCTGCCCTTCGGTCCCTGCGCGACGACCACATAATCCTCATCGCTGAATTTCAACACTGAGAAATCAGTTTTTCGCACCCGGTCAAGCTCGGCGGTATCAAATGAACTCAGGACGTAGCTCCCCATGGCGTTCAGCGCAATGCGGCGTTTCTCCATTTCGGCGCGCAAGCCGATGCTATTGGGGGTGCGGTTGCTCATTTGGTGACAGGCCACAGGTATGCGAGGCCAACAGGTTCAAGACGATAGGATTTAGTATGGTAAAAATCCGCAATACGTTTGGGCTCGCGTTCAATGTCCCCATCCACGTTCGCGAGCCAGCGTTCCCAATGACGGCGGTCCGCCGAGATTTGGCGTTTTTCCTCATCGCTGAAACCGAGGAGCATTTGCTCGGTTTCCGTGGCCGTATATTTGGTGAGCACCCGGCGGCGCTGATCTTCGAGGATCTTTTTCAGCGAATCTGCCTCGGCTTGGCCACGCTCAGCCAGCAGCTTTTCAGCATCCACTCGCGCCGCTTGTCCCCGTTGCTCCAGGTGTGGCAATAATTCCTTGATGTCCTGAGCCAGGCTGGCTTTAAGGCGTTGAGTGGCCGCGGCTGGAACGGTACGAGAACTGCCGTTTGGCTTCAGGGATTCCTGAAGGATGCTGACGGTGCGCGCCTCGGTGTCGCGAGCGTACGGTGAAAGCGGCCCTTTGCGATCAGCGGGATCGACCCAGCGGGCCGTGACGGTGATCAATTCCTCGTGGAGCCGGGCGGCACCCGCGCCGTAAAGAGCAAGACGACCGAGCAATACTACGCGGGAGATCGCATCGTCAGATTGAGCGAGGCAGGCGCGGGAGAGGTCATGATAAACGAATCCTTGCGAGAGAAAGCGGCCAAGCAACCGCTGCACCACCCGGTGCGAAAGGTGGAGCTGAACTATGTCACCATCAAACCCGGGCGGCGGCGTGAATACTACCGGGCGAAGTTTAGCTTCGCGCCGCCATTCATAGATCGATTTGTCGTGTTCGGGCGGCGGGCGCAACGTGTCGAGCGTCGCAGCCCAACGCGGATCGCCGCCATGGCGCGCCTGGAGATTCGGGAATATGTAGCGTGGGGGTTCACCTGCCGGCGCGGGTTCTTCGCGCAACGGTTCGGTCTGAAGAAATCCCAAGGAACAATTGAGTGCATCGCGCAATTGGACTTCATCAAGGCCGATCCAGCGACGGGCATCGTTAATGCGATTGTCCAAGGTTTTGATTTCTTCACGGAGATTTTGTTGACGTTTCACCGCTTCACCGTCCAACTCGGCTTCGCGGGCGGCACGTTTCTCGGGCAAGTCCTCCAGGGCCTCAATCTCGGCGGCTGCGGCTTCGGCGTCAGACCGTCGAATACCAGTGCGGAGGCGTTTTTCCACTACTTCAGACAGGCTGCCCAATTCCAGCCGGATAGTCTCGGTTTTGCGCACGAGCGCTCGGAGCACCCGATCCTCGGGCCGCTGAGTATAAACGAAGTAGTGGCAGAACACCTCGTCATTGCCCTGAAGTTTACGGTCAATTCGGCCATTCCGTTGTTCCAACCGGGACGGATTCCACGGCAGGTCATAATGAACCAGACTCCAGCAGTGGGCCTGCAAATTGAGTCCTTCCCGGGCGGCATCTGTGGCGATCAGGATACGAATGGGCTCACGATCCGGCGGCGCCATGAAGGCGCGTTTCAAATCCTCGCGTTTATCGGGCGGTGTGGGCCCATGGAAAACCTCAAGCCGGGCCTCGGCACGATCGGTTCCGGCGAAAGCAGCTTCGAGTTGGGTACGAAGATAACGGGCAGTGTCTTCGTATTCAGTGAAGATGATCAGACGCAAAGGCGACCAGACGGCACCCGGTTGCGGGGAAGGCGTGCCCGGCAAGCGGATGCCAGGACAGCAGTGGGCGCGCAGCCAATTGATCAGCCACTTGATGCGCTCGTCTGGACGGTGACGGTATTGCTCGGCAACACGGGCCATGTCGCCCAGAAGCTTGCGTTCGAGATCAATATTGGCAGACGCGGGTGCGCCAGACGTAGAAGCGGTGGCCTGCTCAATGGCCGCGGCGGCTTCGGACTCCTGTTGCTCGGCGGGGAGGAGACTGCGATCGTCGTCGTTGTCAAAGCCTGCCGTCATTTGGGCGAGGTCAGCGCTGGAAGTGTTGGCACGGGCGGTGGCCTCTCCGGACCAAACCTTTTCCATCGCCCGCCGGTGCGCGGCAAGCGTGCGCTGAAAGGCCTCGACGGAGGAAAAGAGGCGTTGTTGGAGAGTCGAAAGAATGAGCGCCCCTTGAGTTGCCTCGCGTTTGGTGGAAGTGGCGAATCGTTCGCGCCGCACGTTGGCGTAGGCATCCAGCCATTCGGCAAGACGCAGTTCGGGGGCATCTGGAGAAAGGTTGTCTAGATCGACCTGTACGACGCGTCGAATGGGAAAACCCCCGGCAACCACCCGTACATCTTCCTTTAGCCGGCGAACCATGACCGCGTCCAATGACGACTTCAGCACGGGCACGCCGCGCATGAAGCGTTTATCATCGAGCAGTTCAAGCAGGGCACTGAAACTGTTGGAATGGCCGTTATGCGGGGTGGCCGAAAGGAAAAGACGATGCTCGAACCGTGGAGCTAGGTCGCGGATGGCGCGGGTGATCTTGGAATCAATGGCGTATTTGGACCCGCTGGCCGGCGCGGCATGGTGCGCTTCGTCGAGAATGAGGAGACTGCAAGCGCGGAGATTACCAAGCCAGACCCGCATTGGAGCCGCATAGGCTTCATCGATCAGCAACCGTTGCGAAACCAGAAAACGCGGGAAGGTGTCCCATGGATTTACCGCATAGCCGCGTTCCCGCCGGATACGCTCAACGTAATCGCGATCCAGGATTTCAAACCGCAAACCGAACCGGGCGTCGAGCTCGTCCTGCCACTGCTTGAGCATTGACGGCGGGCAGACCACGACGACTTCTCGAACACGGCGACGAAGCAACAACTCGGTGGCGATGAGCCCAGCCTCAATGGTCTTGCCGAGGCCGACATCGTCGGCGATGAAAAGATTCACGCGCGGCAACTGAAGGGCCTTTTTCAGGGGTTCCAACTGGTAGGCGTCAATGCGGATGCCGGCGCGAAAAGGTGATTGAAACAGCTTGGGATCTGTCGCGGTTATGCAGTGCCAACGGAGGGTGTTGAAATAGGCGGCAAATTGGCGCGGATCATCAAAGCCCTTGTTCCCGATCTGCGCCCAGGCTTCGGCGTCGAGAATCTGGCTATCGAGCTCAGCTTCCCACAGGATCTCGAGGGCGTCCCCCTGCGCATCATCGTCAACACACGAAAGTCGCAGCCATGTGCCAAATGGCGACGGTGCGACATCTTCCACCAGCCAGTGCCGAGTTCGAACACGAACGATTTGGCCAGCGTCCAACTGATTCAAGCCATTAAGCTTCATTTAACCCCAGGGGATGATTATCACGAGCAAAAGCGGACAAAAACTACCAGCGTAAACCGCAACTTCGTGATATTGCCGATGATGCATACCTGGACGAAAAATTGCACGGAGATTTTTGCCTAGCGACCGGAATGGGCGGGTACTGAGAAGGGGTGGATCTTTCGAGCCGGCGCGCGGGACTTTCGCCGAGCCTGGCAGGTCAGGGAGCGAACGGTTTAACAAATCATCGGCACGCCGCATTCACAGCGTCGATCAATTTCTTTTTGGCTTGGACGGGATTCACGAACCAGTCGGTTGACCAAATCCGGTACAATTTCCAGCCGCGCTCCAAAAGGACTTTTTCGCGTAGGCGGTCACGATCACGGGCCGCTCGGCTGGAATGGTATGTATTCCCGTCGCATTCGACGCCGAGTGCAAAAAGGCCGGGGTGGTGCGGGTGCTTGATGGCCAGATCAATATAATATCCGGCAACTCCGACTTGGCGTTCCGTTTGAAAACCAGCGCGTTGAAGGACGGCGTCGACCTGGGTTTCGAAGGGCGAGTCAGCCGGCTTACCGGTGGCCTCCCCCGGATCGGCCAAAACACCCGACTCGGCGTATTTCAGGAAAAGATGAAAATCGCGAATTCCCTGCTGTTTGCCGTCCGCCACGATTTGGTCGCTGCGAATGGACGAAAAAATTTCCATCCGCCATTTGGCTCGAGTGATAAGCACATTGAAACGGCGCTCGCCGCCTTGACGAGTTAAGGGACCGAATCGCTGGGTCGGTGTTCCTCCGGGCGTGTGTGGGCCATAGGTACAGGAAAGAATCATAATATCCCGCTCATCACCCTGAATATTTTCAAGATTGCGCACGAACAAAGGCTCTTCGTTTTGTTCCGAAGCCAAAGTGGTCATGGCAAAATCGAAGCGCCGGTCATTTTCGCGCAAATTGCCCAGCAGTTCCATGATCGCGTCTTGCTGATAGAGGTTCATGGTCACCACTCCGATAGTGAGCCGTTCCTTGGGTGTCTTGGCATATTCACGCAAAACCAATTCCCGGACACGCGCGGCCACAGCCATAGCCTCCAGAGCGTTGACCACCTTTCCCGTGGTGGTCGTGGCATTGGGAACCAAGGTGTAACGAATCCCCAGGTCCGGGTGGCTGCGATGGGGGTGTGGAAACAGAATAAGCCGATTTTCGTAGGAAAAGCTGTTGGCAGGAGCAATCAACGTCTCGTGCCGGCTGCGGTAATGCCAGAGGAGCGACGAGGACAAAAGCGAGGAGACCGAGGCGTCCAGAATGCTTTCAGATTTTCCTCCGTCGATTTCCTCTTCGTCTTCGGGCGATTCATCCTCCTCCAAGGCGGACATGAAGAAATCACTGGGAGGCATCTGCTTTTGATCGCCCACCACCACCAACTGGCGGCCACGAGTGATCGCGCCCCAAGCATCTTCGGGGTTGATTTGGGATGCCTCGTCCATGATGACCACATCGAAGCTGATTGCTTCTGGGGCGAGGAACTGCGCGACCGCCAAAGGTGTCATCATCCAACAGGGACACAAATCCTGCATGGCCCGACCGGCGCGATTGACCAGCTTGCGAATCGGCAGGTGACGACGTTGTTTTCCCATCTCGTGTTGCAAAAGCGCATATTCCGTGTGCTCGCCAGCCGTTCTGCCCTTCGAGCCTTCGGTCACGTCACCATTGCTCAATCGTGTCTTGATGAACTGACGATTGGTTCTCTGCTGTTTGTCGTCATCGTCCTGGAATTTTTTGCGGAGTCGTTCATGTTCGCTTGATTGAAAGTAGCGCAATTCGTCGTCGGCCTCCCAGACCGACTTGGCCTGCTGATATGCGACGGCACCATGAAACGTCTGGATGATGACATCCACCGTGACACTGACATTTTCGCCATGGGTGAGGAGATTGGCGAGGCCGAGCTGCCGGGCACTGCCACGTTCCCGCAGCAAGGCAGCGTAACTCGGCAACAGGGGAATTTGGGCCTTGAACGCGTCGCAATTCTGCTCAATTTCGCGACAAGTTCCCTTGATTGAAAGAATCGCATACGGGCCGTCACCCAATACCCGGCCGAAAAATTCCATGGAATCCTTCGTTTGCTTGACGGCCTGCTTCATAGCCGCCAACTTCGGCTCAATCCCCAGCAACGTTACACAACGAGACGAGGTCTCAGCAGCCGCCAGCCAGTTCCCCAGCGCAGGAGCAAAACCGCGAACAGTCGCAGTCCATTGGCGATGAGTTTGGATCCGGGATACCGCGAGCGTTGTGGCATCGGCACCAAGCCGCTCCTGCCAGCTTTGCAAAGCCAATTCCAACTCAAGGGCGCGGCGCAAACCGGCGGTGGCTTCCGCAAGGTCATGCACGGTGAAATCATTCGACTGGCTGTGCGTCTCGACAATTTCCAGAGCGCTCGTAGTCCGGGCGTTACGATCGGCCGTCTGTGACGACCATGCGACTAAAGTCATGGCCGACTGGGATTCGTGAAGCGGCAGAATAAAATCATCCTGGAGTTTGCGAATCTGGCCGCGAAGCTCCTTGGCGCGCGACACCAAATCCTGCCACCAATGGAGGCGATTATCGGTCTCTTCGGTCAATAGCCACTGCAGTAAATTTCCAGTGGCCCCGTGCTGACGCAACGTGACAAGCCAATCCAGAGTGGAGGTTATCTGCTCATCGGAAAGCAAGGAAGGGTCTTCGTGAAGAATATCCATCCACGGGATAAATGCTTTGGTTGCGGCCTCGATTTCATGGATGTCTTCCATTGATTGCTGGACCTCTCCCAGAGTCAGATGCTGGTCGAAGGTCCATTCTTGAGATTGAATGCGGGCGGCGCCGATGGCCTGGAGCAACTGCGTCAATTTGGTTTCCAAATCGGCACCGGTCACGGCAGGCGCAAGCCATGCGGGTGAATGATGATTGGCAAGCACTTCGCGCACCCGATTGATTTGCTGGCTGAGATTTTGGGCGGCTTGGAATAGGGGTAGATGATTTCCGGCTGTCAGCTTTTGTCCAAGAATCGCGGCAACCAGACTCGGAGACACGTTTGACTTGGCCAAATCCGATAGCCACGCAGCATCGTCGGCGAGGGAAGTGGGGCTGAAACTGGCAGCGATGACGGGTTCCGCTAGCGCCAAATGCTGGCGCAATCCCATCGCCGAATTCTGTAGCGGCCCAAGCAGTTCGATGCGGCTGAGAAGCTCCTTGAACGTCGCCTGAGGCTTAAGTTTCACCTGCGTCGAAATTCGTTCAGTCAATTCGTTCAACAGTTTTTCCGCCCGGATTAGCGCCGCACAAAGATCTTGGAGTTTGATGACCTGCGGGTCGGCAGCAAGCAGCGACAGTGGAGCAATCAATGATAATTCTTGGCGATATTGATCCAAGAGTTGAGCCAGAATTTCGATTGATTTGACCCCGGCTCGCAAACCCTCGGCATTGGCTTTGGCGGAATCGACAAACGCAGTCACGTCGCTCGATTGCGTGGACTCTTTCAAAAGCTGAATCCAGGCAAGCGTTGGTTCGATGGCGGACCAATTTGTGTTAATGCCACGAAATAATCCACCCAATACTGGCCCTGCAGGTGACCCTAGGAAAGCCAGTCGTCGCCGTTCATGAACTTCCAACTCATCGAACAAGGTCAATGCACCGGCGTCGTTGGGGTAAGGGGAATTGAGAAATGCCCGTATCTTTTTGCGGGTGCCGTGGTAGCGTCCTGAAAACCAGCGCCACCAGCAGCCACTGAAGGAGCGCAATTCACGACGCAACACACTCAGGGTCTCGACTTCGGGCAAGTCCCGAAATGCAAAGCGATCCGAATGTCGTTCACGGAAATGCTGAAGTTCGCGACTTTCAGCCAATGCTGCCGAAACCAGGTCGGCATGGCTTTGGACACAGAGGGCGGACACAGGAAGTTCGGCGGGAGCTTGGGGCCGGCTTACCAAGAGCAAAAACAGCTTCTTCGCTTGGCCAACCTGTTCCAGCGTTTCTGGCTGTAGCAGAGGCCACGGTTCGAAATGTCCTTGAAAATCGCCTATCAGCGTTTCCGTCACCTTACGGAGCTTCTCGACCCTTTCTGACATTTGCGTAACTGTCCCCAGGGGCTGGTCTCCCAGACCAAGTTCCTGAATTATTCGAGCGACTTCACGCTGGGATTTCAATAATTCGACATCTACCGGCTGCCCCAGTTGAATTTCTGGAAACCATTCATACGTTGCCTGATATCCAGCCTGATAGGATTCAAGAGCTTTACTGAACGATTGCAGAGCGGCCACCGGGTTGGGATTGCCCACGAGCCGGGAAAGTACCTGGTCAGTCCCGTTAGCTGGAATTTGCAGTCGCTCCACGGGAATATCGGCCAGTATCGCCAAGGGTTGAACATCCCCAATTTTCAAGGCTACAGACCCGAATATATCAGCACAGAAGCCCGGCGGAATTTGGCCAGTGGTTTTGAGAAGGGAGTCGGCAAGCCCCAAAAGAGTTTGTTCCAGCGCAGTCAACTCGCAGAGTTTCACCTCATCCAGGGAATGCTGGCATAAACTGCGGACAGATTGTTCCAAATCGCCGATGGCGTTTCCGGATTGAAAGCGGGACGAGTCGGCGACGCGGGAATTCAGCCGAGCCACGGAGGCATGATGACGAGCGAGTCGTTGAGCAAACGCACGGGCCTCGTTTTTCCTGGCGTTGTCCTCCTGCACATAAAGGGCCAGTACGAGTTTGCTACCGATGGGGACCGACAAATCAGGATCGGCACTGTGATTGGCCAATGCCTCCACATGCTTCCAAGTCATGGAAGCGGCCGCACCTGAGGGAGGATTCGGCTGCCAGATTGCCTGGATGCCAGCAGGACTCAGGTTGGCGTACGCTGATAAATCCTCCGCCGTACGCAACAGGTCGTTGAGCTCATCAAGCGAGGTCTTGGCCGAAGCCAAAGAGCAGCGCGGACTGACGACTGAAACCACGGCTTTGAGTGCTTCCGTGGCCCGCGAGGCAACATAATTGCGATTTTCTTCGGTTATCCGCAGATGCCTTTGCGCCTTGCTTAATTGGCGGTAAAATTCTTCCAAGTCGCGCTCCAAGCGGGCGACGAGGGTAGCATTTTCCGGTGCCTCCCAGAGAAATGCCAAAAGATTGGGCAAAACGTCTTTCAACACCATGAAGCGACTCTTGCTGATCTCGGTCACGAGTTGTTCAACTTTGGCAACTGGCAGTGAGTGGAAATCTTCCGGCAGCAAGGTGAGTTCTTCCGCCAGCTCCGCCGCCGCTTGTTTGTGCTGACGGATAAACGCCTCGACCGTCTGGGTATCCATTGCCCCGAGGTTGAGTGGTGTCCAGTTTGCCCAAGAGGTGCCCACCTCGGTTTTGAGCCGATGCCACTGATGCAACGTTTGCTCACGTTTTTCGAGCCACTCAGGCGAGGATTCAACATCCTGAACCGTGATTTCTAGCAACTGGTCATTCCATTCCATGCCCCACGCCTCGCGCAGCATCAAATGTAGCGCCGTGGCTCTTTGAATCAAGGCACAGGCACTTTGGTTAAATCCGGCAGGCTGCTGACGGAGCCGGGCCGCGTGACCATTCAATTTTTTGGCAAGGGCGACCACCTGATTATTTAGCGGACGTTGCCAATCTTGGTTTTCCCGTAGCCGTGCGCTGGTGGCGAGATGCTTATGCACTTCGGTCACGCGAGCTTTGTCGCTGAAAAGCGGGAGACAGAATGGTGCCAATTCCACACTTTCCAAACGCCGTCGGACGACTTGTAGCGCGGGGAGTTTTTGGGCGACGAAGAGCACCCGCTTTCCCTGTGCGATGGTAACCGCAATCAGGTTGGTAATGGTTTGCGATTTACCGGAACCTGGAGGGCCTTGCACCACTAGCGACAACCCTTTTTGTCCCGCCAACAGCGTCGCATATTGGGTGCTGTCTGCATCCATCACAATTGGCAGGTCATCGGTTGCCTGGTGGTTGGCTACGTCGTCATCTGATGGGATCCCATCTTTTTGAGGCAGGGGATCGCCGTTTAAAACAGCGCTGACGATTGGATGGTCTTTGGGAGATTTACCCTCAGGCCATTGGTCCGGATCCAAATCGAGCCATAACCGATAGCGGGCGAAGTTGAAAAAGCCGAGGGCAATCGTCGGATTCACTTTCCAGCTTTTTTTGGTACGCACGGACCGACGAACTCGGTCGAAATAAGTGTCCGGAGCCTCTTCTTCTTCAATATCCGGTAGATCGATCGCGAAGTCCTGCCGAAGTTTTTCGGCAAGACAGGGGTTGCCCTGCGGCTGATCCGCATCCATGTGGAGCAGAAATTCGCGTTCCCCGCCTTCCTCCGTCCGTCTTTGGTCCAGGTTGACGTGGACCAAAATCAAAGGGGCAAATAGCGGCTCGTTGGCTCTTGGATGCGGCTCGGGTTCGCACCATTCCAGAAAACCGATGGCCAGAAACAAAGCGCTGTCTCCGGTTGAATTGGCCAACGTGTTTTGTTCATTCTTAATTTTGGTTAGCCGCTTGCGGAAAGTTTCATCAGGCAGCAATGAAATCAGGTTGCCCTTTTGGAGAAACTGCGAGACTCCACGAACCGAGCTGAACAAATCAGTCCACTCTTCATGCCCCAAACCTGCCAGTGAAAGACTCCCACTGGAACCAGAATCCGATCGATGCTCCGACTGTCGTAATTCCTGTGAAAGCTGGGATTGTTGGTCGCGCGTCAGATGGGCGACTTCAATTGGTTTTTCATTTTCAACCAATACTTGCCAAAGCGACTCAACGTGCCCTTTGAGGCCGGCATGCTTGTGTCCTTTCAGGTCATCGCGGTAATCCGGGTTGCCGGGCCGGAAATTAAGCAGGCGGTTTCGCAGTGTAAGATCCAGTAATCGTTGCCGGGAACGCCGGAGCTTTTCCGCTGCGTCTCCACCGGTTTGAGGCGGGCGGGCGGCTCCGTTGGTTGGCAACTGGTTTGGCATGTCAATTAATTTTGGACACGATTGGGGATGAAAAATTGGCGGCGGAGCCGCAAGCCCGATGCGTTGATGGTGAAAATCAGAGGCATAACCCGGACATAGTTTTAAGGGAATGGCATAAAGGCGCAAGCGGGAAGATTTCACTCTGCAACCGGTGGCGCCATCCTCGACATTGGGCGCTCGCTGGAGTGAGCGGAGAATACGCTAACGAGATTACGGTGAAGAGGCTGCTGAGAGGTGACGGAGAAAGCAACTTCCAGCGCAAAAAGCGAACACCATTCTCGCGCGAAGACGTGGTCGACCGATGTACCCCCGATGAATTCGTAAGGGCCGTCGAAGTGTTTGACGAGGTGGGCGGGGCCGAACCTGGCGATGGTTGTGGGTTGAAAATGAGGGCGTTGAGCGGGAGTTTGTACGTTCGTGTTATTTTCACGCGGCCAGCATGACAGCACCGGTTAGACACTGACTGTCCAGGCTGAAACAACTTCACAACAGCGGGGATCCTGAAAACTGTCTGATTGGCCTTCCATCCTTCTGGCGTGTGTGTATTCCGGCAATCCAATATGGCAGTGGGTCGCTGGAATGGAATTCATGAGCCCAGATGCAGGACCGTTGGGTCAACATTCTCCAAGACGCTTTGCACGCTCGGGAGACACCGTCATTCTCACCAGCATCTTGGAGATGGCAAGAGTTGTTGGGCGAAGGTCCGCACGAAATCTCAAACCGGCCCAAACCATCGTCCCGGAACCTCAAAACCGCACGAGGTCGAGGTCGCCTATCATCTTCCGTTTGAGGCATTGGGGGCAACACGACACCGAGATTCGTCCAGAGGCACTGGCCAACAGGCTCCAAGCGATTGCTCAAACCCTTCAATCCCGCTATCAGCCTTCGGGATTGGTGACCTGATTCAATTTCGTGATGCCTTTTCTAACGACTCTCGGGTCTAGTCGCAGATTCTGGCGTCCCTAAAAAAACGCGTTCGGTGGCGATTCACGATTCGCACCAACGTTCTCCGGTCGGCGAACCAGACCTATTTCCACGTTCCGCCTAATGCCACATCCGACATTCGCGGGTTCCTTTTCATGGGATGAAAATCACGTTCGTTTACCATTTGGACAAAATTCCATCGGGGCAGGCATTCGCTGCTCGCAATTTCCTTTGAAATCAAATATCAAGGTCAAACCTGTCAAACACATGAGTCTGAGCGAAACAACGAAAAAGGCCCTCCAATTAGTGGAGGATCGTTCTGGCATTCCTGTTCACGTTGAGCCCGATCCGAATCTGCCTGGCAGCCTGCTGGCCAAAGTGGTGATGGCGCGGGGATCGCTGGCGTTGCATCAGGTTTTTTACCGCCCGGACAGTTCGACACCACCGGATTATTTGATTTGTCAGCAGGCGGGCTTCATCCTGCGAATGTTTTCGGCGCCGCCGGACAAAAGATTTGAATTTGGATCTTCGGCGGAAGGCAACCGGGTTGTGCAAGAGTTGGTGGAGGTCCATCCGATGCTGAGATCCTTGCCACTCCAGGCAAAACCACAACTTGTGCAAATGCTCCGGGACGGCGTCCTGAACCATCTGCGCTCAATTCCTCTGGGCATGAGGGTAGACCGCTGGATTGCCGATGAATTCCCGGAGTTGTGGGAGCTCCAGCGCGCTTCGGTGATGCGCCAACTGCAGGATTCCACCGCCACACTCGCGCCCCAGCATCGGCAGACATCGCCGAAGTTGGTTTACGACGCGACCCAAACGATCAGCGCGGCGTTCGCGGCGTTCTGGGCGGAACGGTTACAGCAACCGCAGTTCAGCCTCCCCTTCAAAGCAACCGGGTATCTTGACGCCGGTCAGCAATTGCTGGCGGTTTGGCAGTCCACACCGGATGTCGCCGAGAATGACCGACACATCGTGGATCAGTGGGCGGAGAACTTGGGAATCGCCAGTTGGTATCAGTGGGTGCCATACTTGGCCCCTGAATAATCATGCCAACGCTATCCTTTTCAATCGCAAGCGAGGCTTTCGACCGGAGCCTGCTTCCGCAGGAAGCCAAATCTGTGGGCACCCCGGCATTTAGCGAGGCTGTCAGCGCTTTTCTTCAATCGGAATTCAAAGATTTTGGCGGCCACGCCACAATCCGGGTGGATGAGCAGACTATTCTAGTGCAGTGGGATCCTGACTCGAAGCAGCCAAATCCCCTGGTGCCCATTGTTGAAAAGCTGCACCGGGGCCGACAGGCCGAAGGCATCCAATTGCTTGAGTTGCTGTTGAGCCACCGCCCCGACGACTCGGTCGTGCTTTACAATTTGGGATTGGCCCTGAGCGACGCAGGACGCATGGAACGGGCAGAAGAGATCTTAAGGCGTGCCGGGGAGTTGAATCCGAATGACGTGAACATCAAGGTGGCGTTGGGTGTGGCGCTTGGACGCCTCCGCCGTGATGCCGAGGCCGCTGCCGTGTTCAAGGCGGCAACGGAACAGGATCCGAAGAATCCATGGGCCCAGCGAAATTTGGGTGGCATGTTGCTGAAGGCCGGCAAACCTGAAGAGGCGATTCCATATTATAGTACCGCGACGCAATTAGTGCCAAACGATCAGCTTGCTTGGCTTGGCCTGGCGGACGCCTGCCGGTTGACGGGAAAGACCAAAGAAGCCGAGAATGCTTACCGCACTGCCGTTAAAATCAATCCCCATAGTGAATTCGCAGAAATGGCTCGGAGCGGGAGCAACGCCCTTTCACAGTCAAGTTTTGACAAAGTGAGCCAAGCGCTCCCGCGACAGGACGCCGTGCATTATTGTTTGGATGCTCTACAGCGGTATTCAAAGCTATCGCCCGCCGAGTTGAAAAAGCTGACTCTCGAACTGGCCATGGCCGGTCGTAACGGATTTGCGGTTCACGATCCGAACAGCCGCTACCGGGTCAAGGGACTGGACGGGGACTTCTCCGGGTTGGCGATGGTGAGTTTCCTCTATGTCGCCATGCAACAGATGTCACCCGGCACCAATGTTGGCTTTGATCTGGCGAAGGAATACGAAATGGCGAAGAAAATGTTAAAACTCGGGAACTGAGGGCATCAACTTTCCCCACGGGTGCCCGAAGCAACTGCATTGCCCCCGAGGGCCGAAAACTGCATCGAAATTTCGGTCCGTTAGGATGATGCTCGGGAAGTTCGGCGAGACCGGCATGAGATTTGCCAAAATAACTGCCGGGCACCTTTGAAGAGCCGCGCGCGCTTCGAAAGACAGACTTCCTTTTCAGCCACGCAAATTTCCCCATGGTTTCAAGTTGAAAAGATTCGTTGTTTGCGGAACGCCGGTTACAATCTTCGTCATCATGTCTGGGCAGGCCATCTTGTATCAGTTCAGCCGCTCAAAAGTGGAGCGTGGCGATTTTAGTCATTTCCTTGGCCTATATGCGCCGGACAAACTGCCCGAAGGAAGGCGGCTGCGGGACACGATGAATAGCGTGATTTTGGGCATCGAAGGATGGGACGACGATCCCCGTGAAATACACATGATCCCAGAAATCCGGCGGTTCTATACCTCATTCCACGAAGCGTGGCCGTATTGGCTGTATTTCTGCAATCTGGAAACCGACACACTCCGGGCGATGACGATGTGTTGCCTGCCATCCATCGACGTGATGCAGACGGAGGGACAAATCCAAGTGGCTGTGACCTGCGATCCCCTCGACCTGTTGAATTTTCTCAAACGGGATTTCCTGTCGATGAACCTGATGTGCGAGCGGGCCGGGATGTTCGAAGCGCGGATTTACAACCGAACGAAGGCGGTATTTGAATATTTCGGGTTGCCCTTCGACGAGGCACCGCCGGCAGCAAGACGCTTTTGATGAAACGCCACACGTTCAGACAAATCCGCACCAACGCCCAGCCTGAACTGCACCACAATGTCTATGTCGTGCTGGTCGGCCCCGCCGCTAAAAAACTCAAAAAAGTGCGCGCGGAAAATCCGAAGCATGACCCAAAGAAACCATGCGTTTATGTGGGCATGACCGGGCTGACCCCGGAGGAACGGTTTGCCAACCACAAAGCGGGCATGGGATCCGCCTGCTGCCCGATTTCTATGCACATCTGAACCCGATGCCGTTCGAGGCGGCGGTGGCGATGGAAAAGGATTTGGCCGAAGATCTGCGCCGGGCCGGCTACACCGTCACGGGCGGGCATTGAGCCGGCCTATCGTCACGGCAATAGAACAGGGTCTGCGGCTTGGACGACAGCTCCGGTTGCGCCTGGGCGTGAGGATGAGTTCCCCAAGGATTTTTCGGCACGTCTCACCCAGTTTTTTGCTTGTTCATTCTTCGAAAGGCGGGGGGTTCTTGGTGATGTGCTCGGCGATGCGCAGTTCCACGGCTTCCCATTCTTTGTCACGGGGAATCTTTTTTATGTCCGGTAAAAGTTTCCACTTTTGGATCTGAACCTTGCGCCTTCGTGCGGCGGTCGATCTAGTTTTGGTCTTCATACAGTCATTTTAATCCGGCTGGAGAATTTGTACAGATGGCAACATCTGGTTTTGCCGGCGCCAGCACCATTCAAATGTGAATTGGATGTCCTTCAAAAGCACTACGTTGTCAGCGCCGGTGTGGCGTTAAGCGAATGGCCGTCCCGGGCTTCCCGATGTCCACGCCCTTTATTTTAAGCATGGCCTCCGCCAAGAGCCGGTGTTCGAACGCCGGATCCTGCAATGGCAGAATCCGCGCGAAGCGGCCTTCAAAGCTGTCGAGTTTCGGCGTGGCATCCACGAGGCCAAAGAATTTGTGGTTGCCGCTTCTGACGATGTTGAGAATTTTTTGGTTCTGCCCAATCCTCGATTCTCCCATCAGCGTGATCACTTCCTGCCGGTCGATGGCTTCCGATGGCGGCTCGGTGGTGTCGAGTGTTTCACCCGGGGTTGAAAATTTCATCCACGCTTCCATCGCGATGACGACAGCCGTGGCATTGAGGGCGATACACAACAGCCGTGCGGCGGTGGCAAACGCGTCTTTTTCTTCGATGTTTTGCAACGACTGTGGGCAGAACATCAACGGTCCCTTTTCGCCAATTATAGAAAGCGTCGGAGCCATATGGCCCGAATTCTTCATGCAGAACCAAGCATAATGCTCTGCCTGTGACAGCAGGTCGTCGAGGGTTTCAAGTTTGTCGGGTGGTCGCACCGGGTTAAATTTGGATGACATTAAATCAAACGGCACGCGCCGGTCAGATTGGCATGATGAAAATTCCTTGATTGAAAAAGATCCTTTTGGCTTTCATATAAGCAACGCGGCGTCGAGGACAGTAATTCGTGGTTGGTGGAATGATTTCAGCAACGTTGGACTTCATTGAGCCAGGCCTCTTAAAGCAGTTCCGCCGTTATAATTGGTGCCAAATCAATCCCTCGCCCCGCCGCGGCGTTGACCGCATATTCCACGCACAGTTCCGCGGTAAACTCGTAGAGGCATTTTTCGGGCTGACATGTAAGTCCTGCCATGGCGGCCGACAATACCGCCCAAGATTCAGCGGAAATGTCGGTGCGGCCCAGCCAATCGTCGTCATTCTCTCGCAGTTTTAGGCAGGCCCTTTCAACCATGGAAGCCACGTAAGGCATGCCAGGGGACGGATCCATCCACCAACGTTCGGCGGCTTCGATAGCCGCGAGCGCATCCGGATTATCATCCGGCACCAGAGACACAACCGCCCGGGCACACGCCACCGCCGCACGTAGCAACTCCGTGTGGGTCGCACCACGAATAACAGCATCGTGAATGATCGCTTTGGGATCCAGTGTCATAGCAGCGCCGCCGTGACAACGGCGGCAATATTGTTTTCCGGGCCCGCGGCCTCGCAGGCGCAATCAACGGCGATGACCGCAAGCTCGTCCGCGCAGAGCAAAAAATAACTCGCCATGGCGGTTGCCACCACTGCATAGAAAGCGAATTCCTCCCGCATATCAATCTCCATGGTGTTCTGCCTTTCCTTGTGACCTGCTTCCAGTTTGGACCTCGCGATGGAAACCACATTGGTGTTCTGGGGATTCGGATTGGAGACCAATGATTCGACGGCTTCCACCACTGCGATGGCCTCGCTTTTAGATGTCTTAAGCAGTGGCAGCACCGCACGAGCGGCTGCCACTGCGGCACGCGTCAAATCCAGCCGGCTCGCGCCGCGATGCAATGCGTCCTTTATTATTCTCACGGATTCTTTTCCCGTTTCGCGTGAATCTGAATCGCAACCGTCGGGAACTCCTCGATCGGCACCGACAGTTGGCACGGGCTCGCAATTCCGAATTTTCAGACACCGGGTATTTGCAGCCAGCCATTGTGCGACTGCCACGCAGGGGCCTTTAATAAATTTTTCAGCCGTAATGTTCATGAGTCCTGTGGTTAATTGTTTGTAGATTGCGACTTCAATCTCATGCTCATCTTGGTTCTTGCATTGCCCAGCAAGCGAATGTTCCGCTCACGTTCAGCGCGAACTTCCGCTTCAAAATCGGTAATGGCCTTGGGCCACAAGTAAGACGCACCGTTGGTCAGGTTCTGCTCGAATGCCGACTGCATCAACGTCGCCCGGTCGGTCGCGATGGTCACCAGAGTCCCATCCTCCCGCCGCAGTCGAATTTCAACGGCTAAATAGCCCGTGTGATCGCTCCCACGAACCTCGTGCATCTCGACATTTTCGACCACCGCTTGGAATGGTTTGGAATGCTTCGCCTCGGCAAACGACAGGTTTTGGCTGTTCCGACACGCGCACCCAAACAAAAGCAGAGCCAAAACCGGGATGTGTTTTTTCATAAAAGCCTCGAAATTGTGATGGGCAGAAATTCATAGCCGGGTTGAAATCTCGACACGATAGACAGCAACAACCGGTCGCATGAAAGCACCAAGTCACGCTCGTCCGGATCGAATTCACCTGCCCGCTGGCTAAGCACCACCATCCTCGCCATGTAAAATTCCCAGCGCCGGGCCTGTGCCGCCAAGGCAGGGCCCAACTGCGTCAGTAACATACCGCCAATGGCTTCAATGCCTTCGAGGATCTCTTTTACATTTTGCCAGTGATCACTACCGGCTGATGCAATGACGCCCAACGGCATCACCGGCCAAATCATTGGTGGTATCCACGGCGGATCCGTCGGGTCGCTTGCCAGAAAAATTCGGGCGAAGAAAACCAAGCACTTCTTCCAGGAAAAGTCCCCCCGGTCATCCATGAACCAGATCAACGGAGCCCGTAAATTTGCCCTTATCACCACGGCACCGTGAGCATACAGAAACCCGATGGCTTGATTTATAACCGAATCGACTGGGCCAACACCGGGTGCCCTGGCGACCACGAGGTAGTGCTTTTTGGAAAGCCGCACGGCCAAAACAAAATGATCCGTCGCCAGAATTCTGCCGCCGCCGAAGTTCCGAAGATCTCCGACCGGCAATTCCAGCAGCGGCGCCCACGGCCATGCTATAGGCGGCAATTTTGGCCGTTTAGATCCTGTTTTGTATATGGGAATTATGGCTCTCGTCGTCATGGAGCGAGCGGACGTCAAAAATGCTTCGGACGCAAGCGAAAGTTGTCCGCAATTTGACAGCCTCGCACCTATTGCCCGCAAGACCCCGACGAACCAAAATGTCACCACATTGCAGCCGCCAGCTCACATTGCGCAAACGTCGGCAGCCCTGCCGGCCTGCTTTTACTTTTTTGGTCGGATTCGTGATTCGGCTTAATCGGTCGGAACGGACGGATCTCTGTTCTCACCTGTCTCAATCAGTCTCTTCGATGATGCGATCGATGATTTGCATGAACTTTAAACAGGGAACATTCAGTCGTTGTACCAACTGGGTGCTTCTCCCGTTCCTGTTCGCCCCCGACGGTTAGCGGCGGGGCGCCGCTGATTGAGGTGCTCCTGTGGATTTTTATGGGCTTTCACAGTAGGACCTTCACAATGGAACACGCCCCATCCGGCGGATTGACCTTTTGAGTTGTCTTGGGAGGTCGCCCTATTTGGCCGCCTCCCCAAACTCAAAACCTCAAAACAAGACTCCAAAATGCGCGATCATTTTGGCCTCCTCCAGCTTGGCGTCGATTTCCGTGGGCATTGACTCGTATGTTGCCGAGGAGAAATGCGGGATTGGCCCCTCGCAAGCAAGCTCTTGACAGGCGTGGCGATATTCGTGGAAGACCGACCGAGCGTCGAACATCATGGTTTCTGCCGCAAGATAAATGTGCGGTGCATCCAACCAGGCTCCGTCCTGCCCTGACAGGCAAAATTTCCCGGCGCAGTACTCTTTGATTGGGCGGTGCCACATTTCCGGAATTTCCTTTCGGTTCAGGAACACTTCCGCTTCCTGCATATCCATCAGGGCGCCGCCATAGAGGATTCCCAGATCCTTGGAAATCGCGTCAGACAAATGGCCAATGCAAAGTTTGGCACCAGATGCTTTTGCAAGAACCATCCCCTTGATGAACCGCTGGGAAAATGGCTTTAAGTTCCTCGCTTCCGGCGTTGATGCCGCCTCCAGGGCTCTCCGGTAAGCTTCATAAGATGCCCCGCGGGCAGACAGGTGATTAAACAGGTGATCAATTTCTTCGCGTGGCCGCTTATCGACGTCTTCGGTCAATGATTTTAAATATTTTAAATCATGCTCAAGGTGGGCCTGTTCACTGGCCAATCGACGTTCCATCTCTCGATGTTGTGACTGAATGTCTTGCCTGGTCTTGTGGACATTCCGTGAACAAATGAGTTCCAATCGAGCCATTCCTTCCGGCGTGAGGACGGCCACATCGGCTGGCTGGCCCGTGACATATTCCAAGGCGGCCGTCGCCCATCCGCTTGCAAAACTGCCAGCATCTTTCGGACGCGCCGCTCGCATCGCCATTTTGAATCCTTCCGCAGCCAGGGACACTGCGGACCGAAGGCTCAACGTCGGCTTGGCTGAGTCGTAATCTGAGATGGGCTTCAATGAGGTTGGTATCTTGATCTCAGAGCTCAAGAGGCGCAGCCGGTCGCGACGCTCGAATGGGTGCTTCTCGATTTTGGCCGGCGCAAGGCTGGCGTGAACGCGGCAAAAAATCAGTTGCTCGCGGCCAATCTCGGCTTCAATGCGCAACACCAGCAAATCGTTTTCAAAGTGCAGCGCGCTTTCTATGAATTGTCCAAAGTTCGCGGGCGCATTGATGTCGCGCAATCAGCTTTGAACTCGGCCCTGAAAGTCCAGGAGGCGGCGGAAGAGCGTTTCACGAATGGTCTCGCCACTGCGCCGGATGTATCGCAGGCGCGACAGCAAGCTGCCTCGGCGGCGTTTGATCTGGAAGAAGTCCAAGCCAAAGAGCGCGACGCGCAGGTGGTTCTCGCCGAAAGCATCGGCATCACCCCAACCGTAACTTTACACGTTGTTGATTTTTCTCAATTACCCGTGCCGACAAATCTTGAGGACACCGTCGAACAATTCATTGACCGAAGTTTAGAACAACGTCCTGACTTGCTCGCACAAGTAGCGGTCTTGCGCGAGAAGGAGGCGGAAATTCGCCGCGCGCGCACTGCCTATTATCCGACGCTGGCGTTTGACGGAGATGTTGGCGGGTCATTTGACCGAGCGCAGATGAAGTTTCTTGGCAATGAGTTGCCATGGACGTCAACGCAACAGCCGGTTTGGGGCGTGGGTCTTTCGCTGACCTGGTCGCTGTTTGATGGCGGCGCACGAAAGCATAAACTTGAGATCGCCAAGGCGGAACGCGACGCGGCACAACGTTCACTCGAGGACTCGCGCGACAAGGCCGTTTCGCAAGTCTGGCAATACTACACGGACACCAAACTGGCGATTCGCCGATTGGACGTGGCCGCAGCCTTGGTTGACACCTCCGAGAAATCATATCAGCAAACTTTCGAAGCTTATCAAAACGGCTTGAGCAGTCTCGTGGACGTTTTAGCTGCGCGACGTGAGTTGAGCCAGGCGCGTTACACACAACTCGACACGCGAGCGACCGTGCTCGAATCCACCGCCGCCCTAGCGTTCGCTTCCGGCGACCTCGGCCAGCAACTGCTGAAACGAAAATCTGGAAACATGAGCCACGAACCATGAACTTATTCAAACTAGGAAAAATCCGTGAGGCAGCACGCCGGTGCATTTCGGGCAAGATGCTTTGGCGAGCCGCCGTCGGGATGAATCTGATTTTTCTGACCGGCTGCCGGGGTGCGCCGTCCATCAACTTGCTCGGCTCGTTTTTTCCCGGCTGGATGCTCTGCATGATCCTGGGCGTGATTGGAGCACTCCTCTTGCGTCAAGTTTTCATAAAAATGAACATAAACGCGCATCTGCCGCTACCTGCGTTCATTTATTTTTGCCTCTGGGTTTTCATCACGTTGCTCTCATGGCTGCTCTTTTTTAGGAGTTAAAATTGCATCAACTACGACCTCCATGTCTCGCCGGAATACCCCCGGAAATTCATGTTCCACGAAACTTGGACAAGCAAGGAGCACTTCGACGCGCATCTGAAAGGTGCGCTCATCAAGGTTTTGCTGCCGCACTTGAACGAATTGTGCGAGCGCTTTCCAGACATCGAGATTTGGGAAAAGTTGCGCGACCCCGGAGAATCCTGAACACAACCAAATGTAGAAAAATCCATTTATGAAAAAATCCACCACGAATCTTGCAAAAGTGCCAAAAATGTATGAAACCGAGAATGACATTTCCAAAAGCAACCGGGCGGAACTCAACGCGCTGATGAACCAGCGGCTGGCCTCCGCCGTGGATTTGCAAATGCAAATGAAACAGGCGCATTGGAACGTGAAAGGGCCGAGCTTCATCGGTCTGCACGAACTGTTCGACAAGGTGGACGAAGCCGTTGAGTACTATGTGGACATGATTGCCGAGCGCATCGTGCAACTCGGCGGCATCGCCGAAGGCACGGTTCGCGTGGCCGCGTCGCGCACGCGGCTTGCCGAATATCCGCTCGAAATTGCGGAAGGCATGGCGCACGTCGAAGCCGTTGCCCGTGCGCTTTCCACGTTCGGAGCAGAAGCGCGCACGACGATTGATGAAGCGAACGCACTGCACGATGCCGACACGGCGGATCTGTTCACCGAAATTTCGCGCGGCATAGACAAATGGCTGTGGTTTGTTGAAGCCCATTCCCAAGCCGCGAAATAAGATTTGTCACCTCAAAAAAATGTATGAGCGATTCAAACAAGGAACGACCGGCCGTCAATACCCGCCGCAATAAATCAATTGAAGCCGTTCAGGCGGCGAAATCCTACCAAGCTAGCGATCCACCAGAAACGACCACTTCGGTTAAGCGGAGGAAACGTCGGCATTTCGTAGAATTGATTGCCCTAATATCATTGGCTGCAATCGCATTTATCATTTTCGTGTCACGCTCTGCGATTGCTCAACCGTATGAAGGCCTTGGCATTGCGCTCTGTGTTGTTGCCTGCGGCATATTACTCGTCAGGCACGCGTTCCGTGTATTGATGGAGCAGGACAAGTTGCAAGAAGAGCAGCTAGATCAAGCGACAGTTTCACCTCCGCAATCCAATCCCGCCGAGATACAAGCGGATCCTACTCTGTCACCGCCGGAGGCAGGCCAGAACTTAAAATAATGAAAGCAAGATTTATGACTGGTAAAGAAATTGAGCAACTGGCCACCAACACCATTCGTCAAACTACAGCTTGTTCAACCTGGCTAACGCCAAAATATTTCGTGCTCACATTTCAAAGGATTGCTTTATCGCTTTTCGTGACTGCGTATTCCACCAGTCTGCTCGCGCAGGAGAATGCGTCGGATCGTAACTCCGAACAATTGCAAGCCGGGCAGATGCCTTATTTTGACGCAGTTCCTGATCCGATTGAAGGATTCAACCGCTGTTCCTGGGCGGTGAACGATTGGCTTTTCCGCGGCATTATCTATCCATTGAGTTTTGGATATAACTTTGTAGTGCCAAAACCGCTTCGTTCCGGGATCAGCAACGCCGGACATAACCTCGCTTATCCGGTCAGGCTGTTCAACAATTGCCTGCAAGAAAAATGGCACGGCGCATGGGAAGAAACTGAGCGCTTCGGTGCGAATTCCACCATCGGTCTGGGTGGTCTGTTTGACCCTGCGACCAAATTAAAGATTGGACGTTCGGACGAAGATTTCGGCGAAACCTTGGGGCATTGGGGTTCAGGGCCGGGATTTTACCTGATGCTTCCGATCCTCGGACCGAGCAATGGCCGAGATGCAGTAGGCAAACTGGTTGACTGGCCGCTGGACATCTGTTTCTGGATCGGTGTCGCGTATCCTCATGAAATCTGGCCGGACGCAATCCGGCCTGGCATCGGGTTCAATGATATCAGTGGAAACGCGCGGGATTACAAGCGCGAGCTCGATTCGTTTGTTGATCCCTATCAAGCACTGCGCACTCTTTATTCGTTGAACCGGCAGCGGCTCATCCTTGGCTACCTGCCAAGCTATGACACCAACGACAACCCGGATCCCACGATTCGCGCGGTATTGTTCAAACCTGTCATCACGAATTTTGCAGACATCGCTGTCACGCGTAAAGTCGTGGTGCAGGTCACCGGGAAAAAACTCGCTTATTCCTGCTGGATGCAGCCGAAGCCGGCTCCGCTGGCATTTTTCATTCCCGGTCTCGGTTCCTATCGGTTTGACCGCTCAACGCTGGCCTATGCGGATATGCTGTATCGGCACGGCTACTCCGTGGTGGCTATTTCCAATCCGTTCCAAAAGGAGTTCATGGAATCGGCCTCAACCATGGCGCTTCCGGGTTATGGCCCGGCGGATTGCGACGATGTCGTGAACGCAATTAAATTGATTCTGGCCGACGTGCGAAAATGGCGGGGTGACAAAATCACTGGAATAAATTTGACCGGTGTTTCGCACGGCGGTTATTTCACTTTAATGATTGCCGCGCGGGAAGCCGCCGGAAAACTAGGTGGCCTGACATTCGACCGTTACGTCGCCGTCAATCCCCCTTCGCAACTCGCCCACGCGGCGCAACGTCTGGACGAGATGTTCGATGCGCCGCTGACTTGGCCAGCGGACGAGCGACGGAAGAAAATGGAAGAGTCCGTCTACAAGGCGCTCTATTTTGCCGACAACGGTTTGGATGTTTCAGGTAATATTCCGCTGACACGCACCGAATCCGATTTTCTAATCGGTTTGGCGTTCCGCTATACGCTCATGAACGTCATCATGGACAGCCAACGGCGTGACAACTTGGGCGTTCTGAAAGTGAATCCAGCTAAATTTGTGCGTCAGGATTCCATTCGTGAAATTCGCCAAATTAGTTACGCCGAATATACCGACCGCTTTGTGCTTCCTTACTTGATCAAAAATGGACTCGTGGCGAATCGGAAGGTACTGATTGCCAATACAGATTTGACCCAAAGCACGGAGTTGCTTCGCAACAATCCTAAAATCCGTGTCCAGATTTGTGAGGATGATTTTCTGCTGACGCCGACGGACCTTCCCTGGTTCCACTCGACGTTCGGCGGCAATCTCACTGATTATCCCGTCGGTGGACATCTCGGCAACCTGCACATCCCCGCCGTTCAAGAAGCATTGATGCAATTATTCTCAGATTGAGCGAAAGAGACAAAATGAAAGGCCAAACCATGAAAATATCCGCACTGTTGTGAATAGCTCGCCCGAAAGAGGGAGTCCGATATCCGGCAAAAGTCCAATGGATTCAGCCCGCTTCAACGGTAAGCTTGCAGTCGTGATAGAACTGCAAACAACACTGAATGCAACTCAACGAGAAGAATGCAATCTACAAGAATCGGCTTTGTGCGTTACCGGCTCTGAGTTCATTTGCTTTTCGGTGCCTGTGAAACAGTTGAAGGCGAGCCCAATGCGAAGGGTTCGGGCCAGCGGTTATGTCACTGGTCGCAAAATGAAAAATAATGACGATAATCCTGATAACTTTGATTTTTCTCGTCGTCGTTTTCCTTTCAACTTATGAACCGAAAGACGACGAGTGAGCGCAACTGTGAAAATTTATGAAACAGATTCATCTCTATTGTGAACCGACCAAACCACAAATTCTTTCGATGGTGATGATGGCGCCCCTCGGACCCTTACGAGATTGGCATCTGGCCTTTTCGGATGCCTTGTGAATTATGTCAGCCGCCCTTCAAATTGCGCTTTTCGCGGCCAGTGTGGCAGTCGCGCTGTTCGTGTTTTTCCTGATTCCGATAACCACATTGCTTTACCGGCGTGCCATAGGTTTCAGCCGGCAATTGGAAGAACTGAACACTGAACTCAAAGGCTTGGTTCAGGACTCGCGAACAATGATCCGGAATGTCAGCGCAGTTACCAGTCACGTCAATCAGCAACTTGACGAGTTAGACAGGATTGTTGGTATCCTGACGAGATGGTCGGAGCGGGCTGATCATGTTGTGGAAGTGGTTGGCACCACGGCCGAAATGCCCTTTCTAAAAGTAAAAAGCAGTATTAAGACATTATTCCTTATATTGAGATTTATTGTGCGTCTGGCTGGTGAAACATTGCGGCAAACAGGCCACAACGATGAGGCAAACAGGGAGAGTCACAAATGAAAAATGTCATATGGACGTTTTAACACTCTCACGAATCCAGTTTGGCGCAACCATAGCGTTTCATTATATCTACCCGCCATTGAGCATCGGCTTGGGCGTCATTCTGGTTATCATGGAAGCGATCTGGCTCAGAACCAAAAATCCGCTTTATCACCAGATGGCGCGGTTCTGGACAAAAGTGTTTGCCCTTACGTTCGCGATCGGCGTTGCGACGGGCATCGTAATGGAATTCGAATTCGGCACCAATTGGGCAAGCTATTCACGCTTCGTGGGTGATATTTTTGGTAGCGCCCTCGCGGCGGAGGGAATTTTTGCGTTTTTTCTTGAGTCCGGATTTCTCGCCATTTTGCTTTTCGGCTGGGACAAGGTCGGAAGAAAATTGCACTTTTTCGCCACTTGCATGGTATGTCTCGGAGCGCACTTCAGCGCGGTCTGGATTGTCGTCGCGAATTCCTGGATGCAAACGCCCGCCGGATATCACATCGTCGGCGAAGGGATGCACGCCCGAGCGGAAATCACTGACTTCTGGGCGATGGTGTTCAATCCCTCGTTTTCAGACCGCTTGTTTCACACCATTTGCGGAGCTTGGTGCGCGGGGGCGTTCCTGGTTGTGAGCGTGAGTGCTTGGTATCTGCTGAAAAAGACCCATGTGGAATTCGCGCGCGCATCGCTTAAGGTCGGTCTGACCGTGTCGCTCGTCGCATCATTGCTGCAAGGTGTAAGCGGTCACAAATCCGCGCAGGGTTTGGAAAGGAATCAGCCGGACAAACTCGCCGCTTTTGAGGGTCTTTACGAAACGACCTCAAACGCGCCGCTGGTGTTGTTGGGGTGGCCGGACGAAAAAAGCGAAAAGGTCATCGGTTTCACAGCACCGGGAATGTTGAGTTTTCTGACGCACAACGATTTTCATACACCGGTTATCGGCTTGCATGACTTCAAGCCGGAAGATCGTCCGCCGGTCACGGCATGTTTTCTGTTTTTTCATGGCATGGTGGGCATCGGCTTTGCGTTGATTGGCATCGCGGCGCTTGGATGTTTATATTTGCGTTACGGCTCACTGCACGAGCGGCGCTGGCTGCTTTGGGTACTGGTTTTTTCAGTAATCGGCCCGCAAATCGCCAATCAACTCGGCTGGTTCGCTGCCGAAGTCGGACGCCAGCCTTGGATTGTCTACGGTCTGATGCGAACGCCGGAAGGGTTGTCCGCCGTGGTCAAAGCGAACGCCGTTCTCTCATCATTGATTTTATTTACGTTCATTTACTTTCTGCTGTTCGCTGTTTTTATTTATTTGCTCAACGACAAAATTCATCACGGCCCGGACGATGCGGATTTGATTCCGTCCGGCAAACTGGCTTTGCCCGAACCGCTCGCGCATGAAAAGCAATAATTATACAGTATGAATGTCGACCTGAACACCATCTGGTTCATCCTCGTCGGGGTGCTTTTCACCGGTTACGCCATCCTCGACGGTTTTGATCTCGGGGTCGGCGCGCTACATCTGTTTACCAACAAGGATGAGGAGCGCCGCATGATGCTCAACGCTATCGGGCCGGTCTGGGATGGAAACGAAGTATGGCTGGTTACCGGCGGCGGTGCGCTCTTCGCCGCGTTTCCCAATGTGTATGCGACAATATTCTCCGGGTTTTATCTCCCATTTTATTTGCTGCTCGCGGCGCTGATTTTTCGCGGCGTGGCGATTGAATTCCGCAGCAAACGCCCGGAAAAGTGGTGGCGGCAAATGTGGGATGTGAGCTTTTCCGTTGGCAGCTTACTGGCCGGACTGCTGATCGGGACTGCGCTCGGCAACATCGCCTGGGGTGTGCCGATTGACTCAAACGGTGAATATGCAGGCACTTTTCTCGGATTGTTAAAACCGTATCCACTTCTTGTTGGCCTCGCGACCGTGGCGTTGTTCATGATGCACGGTGCGATTTATGGCGTAATGAAGACCGAAGGCACCTTGCACGACAAACTTCGCACCTGGGCGATGCGATGCATCATTTTCTTTGTCATTTGTGCCGTTACACTGACGATGGCCACACTGCTATATGTGCCCCACATGGCGTTACGTGTGCGGGAAAATCCGTGGCTCTTTAGCATCGCGCTGGTGAATATGCTGTCCATCGCCAACATCCCGCGCGAATTCCATCACGAAAACGATGGGAAGGCATTTTTGTCTTCCTGCGCCGCGATTGTAACGCTGATGGTGCTGTTCGCGTTGAACATTTTTCCAAACCTGGTTTACAGCTTGTCCAATCCTGAAAATAACCTGACGATTTACAATGCTGCGTCATCGTCGAAAACGCTTGGTATCATCCTCATTATCGCCTGTATTGGCGTGCCAGTGGTTATCGCCTATACGGTCTGCATCTATTGGATATTCCGAGGAAAAGTGAAACTCGATAAATTAAGTTATTAAGCCCAGTCATTTATCAAGGTTTGACGCTTTATGAGCTGAGTTGTGTTTTTATGGAAACATCATTGTATAAATGTAGTGACGAATAGCCATGACGCCGCCCGCCGGGTTACCGAACCAGAGTCTGACTATCGAGGAATACTCTTTCCTGCGAGAGGAAATCCGTCATCAGGACAATTTGATCAATGCCCGACTATCCTGGCTTGTAAGTTCGCAATCATTCTTGTTGAGCGGTTTTGCAGTAACGCTGAACGGCTCGGCTCAATCGCTGCTTCCGATTTACGCAAAATTGAATCTGATCCTCGTCAACACACTGCCTGTGGCGGGGTTGGTGACAGATTTGGCAAGCTATCTGACAATTTGGGCCGCCATTTCGCGTATGAAGAACATCCGGCACATCGCCGGCAGCGCGCATCCGCCGCACCTCCCGCCGGTGCAAGCCGACCGGCTAACGCGACGACTGGGCCTCTCCGGTCCGATCTTGATTCCCCTCGTCTTTCTTGCGGTCTGGCTGGCAATACTTGTCGAGCGCTGGATGTTTTGAGGTCGAAGCTAAAATGACATTCTGTCAGGCCATCTGCACTAGACCAAGACGCACCGCTTCCCTGACAGCTGATGTTCGGCCTGTGACGCCGAGTTTCTCCAACAGGCTTGCCACATGGGTTTTGACTGTTCCTTCCCCAATGAGAAGCTGAACCCCGATTTCCTTGTTGCTCTTTCCCGAAGCGACCGATTTCAGAACTTCTAGTTCCCTTGGGCTGATTTGAGGCTTTTGCATTCGATCCACGAGTTTTTGCGCAATTTGAGGCAAAAGAAAAACCTCGCCGACATAAACTCGTCGGATTGCTTCGAGCAACGTTTGTTGGGTGCAATCCTTGAGCAAATAAGCCCGTGCCCCCGCACGAATGGCACGTTGAATATCCTCCTGTCTCTCGAAAGTTGTCATCACGATCACCTTTGATGGGAGATGCAAAGCGTTGATTTCCGCAACCACCTCCAGGCCGTCCATGCGCGGCATCCTGAGATCCAATAGAACGACATCGGGCATGTGCCGCTTAATGAGCGCCAAAGCCTCATCCCCGTCGCTTCCTTCGGCCACGACTTTCATGTCCCGCTGACCTTCGAGGTTCGCAACAATGCCCTGGCGCACGATGGGGTGGTCATCCGCAACCACGATTCGAATCTGCGCCTTCCTTGCTGGCTGCCGCTGGTTCAAGTGCTGATTCGACCCTGTGTTGGAAAATGTTGGTTTTTTCATGACGCAATTAAATTACACGTGCGTCTTAAAAATCCGCAATCCCTCTTTAGGGAGAGTGCAGCTTCCCTCGAAATACAAGAATCACCAGACTATCAATTCAAGTTAACTGAGCCGGAACAATGTAGTTGAAAAGGCGCCACCGGATGGAATTTGATTGGTGGTATATGAAAACAACGCAATCGTCGGGCACACGCCCGGATCACCAAACGGTGGCTGGGGAATTTGAAGTCAAAAGCGGGGATAAATCAATCATGATCGGGTTCACCGATAAGCGACTTAGCCCGCAGGCCGGCAGCGCCGTTTTCTGGGGTTGGTTGCGCGGGCTGGATTGGGGAGAGCGTCTGGCGGGGGCCTTGCCGCAGCGGCGGCCGACTTCCAACAACCAGCTGCTCCCACTGGAGAAGGCTGTGGCCTTCATCCATGGCTTGCTGTGTGATGCGCGGAAACTAACCCATGTGGCCTACCTGCGGCGCGACCCGGTGGCGCCGGAGTTGATCGGGGTGCGGCGGGTGGCCAGCCAGTCGGTGCTCTCCCGTTTCTTTCAGGGTTTTGATTCAGCGGGAACGAATCTGCGGTGTTTTCGTCCGTTGTGGCGCTGGTGTCTAAACCGGTTGCCCAGCCGCAAGGGGGGCTACACGCTGGATTTAGATTCGACGCGGCTCTTACATGAGGATGGGCGACAGGAGGGAGTGGCGGTGGGGTACCCGAAACCTTGTCCTTGGTCACCGTACCAATGAAGACGCCTTTGGCGGCAAGTCCCGCCGCCTTCACTTTCATCTGCTCGCGGTCAAGATGTCGATAGGCTATGAGCGCTTTTGGCCCCGAATGATACTGAAGGCCGCGAATCCTTGCAACTTGGCTTAGACCTAGCGAGGACATTTTGTCCCAATATTATTGGCGGATGCGTCCTTGATCGATTACCGGAGGTTGCTGCAAATTTGCCTGCGAAACAACCGATGATAATTTATCATTGCATGACTTTGCATCATCTAATCGAAGCGGGAAAATTGATCCTTTGGAGAAAGCTTCTGCGTTCACTAGCAGCCGATAGAAGTACTACCGAGATCAGTATTGCATGGGAGGAAGGGAGACCTTCTGCGGTGCCCTGGCCCGTTGAAATGATTATTACGGATTGGCGCCTTGGGCAACAAACAAGGCGACTGATCGGTTGGTCGGACCAGTCTGCTGATGGGACGTTAATAAAATTCAACAGTTCAAGTTGAACCAGCAGAGCGCAAGAGTATTGTCGTTGGCTCAACCAATTCCAAATGCTTCTTTTCGTCTGACGGTGTGTCAGGCGCGAGCCTGAGATAATTGAGCGTATAACTCAGCATGGCTTTTCGAACTCGAAGAGTTGCACTGCCATTTTTCATGGCGTAGTCGTGCTCGATGGCTTTTTGCTGAACAAGCGTTAATTCCTTGTGAGGCCTGAAATGTATGTTTACCCAGGTAGACCAATCTTCATCGTGTTTGGATGGCGAGCCGACATCTGTGAGGGATCGAGTTTTACTAATTCGCCCCAAAACGAAATCCTTGTAATCCTTGTCTTCATGACACCAAGCACGGGTGTGCCAACGATAACCGTCATGAGCCAAGGCGTGAGGACTTACCCTGCGCCACCTCTCAGTCGCGGAGTGAATGGAAAAATAATAAATCTCCAATGAACGCGCTCCAGCAATTGCTCGTATCACATTACGTGCGGCATTGATCGGAATATGCCTAGCCGGCAAGTCAATTCGAACGACTTGGTCGACCCCTTGGGAAATCGGAACGGATGTGCTAATGAAATTTAAGGCGTCTTCGAATGCAGGCGTCTTTAACCTGCAGGCCATATCCTCTGCGGCAATGTATCTTTTGGAACTCCCGTCATAACTGATGGCAGAAGGATTCAACCGCATGTAGGCGGCAAGGTCAGCCGAGGCCTGCGGAATCGAGATTTTGAACCGCCCGCAAAGATCTGCCCGCCGCACCCAACCACGCCAGTATGCCAGTCGCTCGATGTGCGTTAATCTCTCACGTACATTCCAGTTTTTCGTATTGGTTTTGTTACCCATTAGGACAAAAAGGGATTGAGATCATGCATTGCGGACTGCTTTGTCCTGGCGACCGGATTTTGACTGTGGCGCAAGGCGACGGCGAGTTTGAGAATGTCACCGACATGCCGTTCTGGCGGGTGACGGACTTGATTCGCGGCCCGAAGGGTTCCACCGTGCGGCTGACGATCTCGCCGGCGCGGATGACCAATGACGCTCGAATAACTGTGGCGCTGGTACGCGAGGAAATCAAACTGACCGAAGGTTTGGCCAATGCCGCCATTGTTGACTGGCCGTCGGCCAACCATGCCACCGTCCGGCTCGGAATCATCAGCCTGCCGTTGTTCTACAAACAAAGTGACTCCAACACTTCCGGAGCCGCCATGGATACATTTCGGTTAATGGAGAAATTGAACCGGGAGGGCGTCAAGGGATTAATACTGGATGTGCGGGGCAACCCGGGAGGATCCCTGCCAGAAGCCGTTCGGCTGGCGGGATTGTTCATCTCTTCAAACCCCGTGCTGCAAACGCGTGATGCGGCCGGCCGCATTGAGGTCGAGCAATCCCCGAGTAGCCACGCGATTTATGACGGTCCGATGGTTGTGTTGACCAGCCGCCTAAGCGCCTCGGCAGCCGAAATCGTGGCCGGGGCTTTGCAGGATTACGGCCGGGCACTGATCGTCGGTGATTCATCCACCTACGGCAAAGGGACAGTTCAAGAGTTCGTGCCGTTAGGCCAACTGCTCCATAATCCGAACTATGGGGCGGTGAAAGTTACCGTCGCCAAGTTCTACCGTCCCAGTGGAACTTCCATCCAACTGAAAGGGGTTATTCCAGATATCGTCCTGCCTTCGCCAACTGACCTGCCGCACACCGGCGAAGCCAGATGGCCAAACGCGTTGCCGTGGGACGCACTGCCTCCGGCAACTTGCACCAACTTCAATTTGGTGCGTCCGGTGTTGTCCGCATTGCAGGAAAAATCCCAAGCACGTGTTAATTCCGAGCCCGGTTTTCAGTTGCTTCGTGAAGCACTGGCGGCAAGCAATCCGGCGGCCAAGTTAACTTCTCTAAACGAGTCCCGCCGCCGCCGCGACAATGCCAGGGCCGATCAACTTGATGAGAAGATGAACAATCTTCGCCAGGCGTATTTAGCCCACGGCCCATGCACTTACGATATCACTCTTGCAACGGCTGGCTCTGCCGGCCTGCCGCCGGCCCGGAAACCCGGCTCACCGGCAACCGTCGCGCTTGCGCCCAACACGATAGCGGAAGACGATATCGAGTTACGTGAGGCTGAAAGCATACTCGCCGATTACATCGAATTGCTCCCGAAGTATCCGGTGGGAACAACCATTATATCGAGTGTGCCATCGGACAGGAATCATTTTCCCGCTTCGCAACAAAAATCCGTTCTTTCCATCGCCAATACCGGACGATGACATCCGCCCTTTATGCCTCCAATATGATATCTCTCTTTCTCCACCTGAAGTCGAAACATCTTTCATTGGGAATTCGAGCTGTCGTGTTGGCGCTCTTTTGCTCGATCACTCCCGGTCTCGCCGCTCAAAACATCGCGCCCGACTTGAAAACGAATGCGTTGCAGCCTGGCCAAATGCCATATTTCGATGCGGTGCCCGATCCGATTGAAGGTTTTAATCGTTGTTCCTGGGCGGTCAATGACTGGCTGTTCCGTGACCTCTTCTATCCCTTTAGTTTTGGCTATAACTTTGTCGTGCCGAAGCCGCTCCGCACCATGATCAGCAACGGCGGGCACAACCTGACTTATCCGGTGAGGCTCTTCAACAATTGCTGCGAGGGCAAGTGGCACGGCGCGTGGATGGAGACGGAACGTTTCGGTGCCAACTCCACCGTCGGGCTGGGCGGCCTGTTTGATCCGGCGACGCATTGGAAGATCGGACGTTCCGACCGGGATTTCGGCGAAACGCTGGGCCATTGGGGTTCCGGGCCGGGGTTTTATTTGATGCTGCCGCTCCTCGGTCCGAGCAACGGCCGGGACGCGATCGGCAAGCTAGTGGATGCGCCGCTGGACATTCTTTTCTGGATTGGGGCCGCCTATCCTGACGAAATCCTGGCGAACGCCATCCGCCCGGGCATCGGGGTCAATGACATCAGCGACCAAGCGGGGGACTTCAAGCGTCAACGGGATTCGTTCGCGGATCCATACGAGGCGCTCCGCACGCTTTATTCGTTGAACCGCCATCGGCTCGTCCTCGACTACATTCCAAGTTACGACACCAATGACCATCCGAATCCCACGGTCCGCGCGGTGCTCTTCAAGCCCGTGATCACAAACTTCGCGGACAAGGCGGTCACCCGCAAAGTCCTGGTGCCGGCCACGGGAAAAAAACTGGTTTACTCCTGCTGGATGCAACCCAAGCCGGCGCCGCTGGTGTTTTACATTCCCGGACTCGGTGCCTATCGGTTCGACCGTTCCACGCTGGCGTATGCGGACATGATGTACCGGCACGGTTATTCCGTGGTGGCCTTTTCGAGTCCGTTCCAGAAGGAGTTCATGGAATCGGCTTCAACCATGCCGCTTCCAGGTTACGCCCCGGCGGATTGCGACGATGTGGTGAACGCGCTGAAATTGATTTCGGCCGACCTGCGGAAATGGCAGGGCGACAAAATCACCGGCACCAGCCTGACCGGCGTTTCCCACGGCGGTTATTTCACTCTGATGATCGCGGCGCGCGAAGCCGCCGGTGGACTCGGCGGCCTGTCCTTTGACCGTTATGTCGCGGTCAATCCGCCACGGCAACTGGCCCACGCCGCACAGTTGCTGGATGAAATGTTTGATGCACCGCTCGTCTGGCCGGCGGACGAACGGCGGCAGCGGATGGAGGAGTCCGTTTACAAAGCCCTGTATTTTGCCGACAACGGTCTGGATGTATCCGGCAACATTCCCTTGACCCGCACCGAGTCTGACTTTCTGATCGGTCTGACCTTCCGTTACACACTGATGAACGTCATTGTGGACAGCCAGCGTCGGAACAACTTGGGTGTCCTGAAAGTAAATCCGACGAAGTTTGTCCGGCAGGATTCCGTCCGCGAAATCCGGCAGATCAACTACGCCGATTACACGGAGCGCTTCGTCCTTCCATACCTGATCAAGACCGGCCGCGCGACGAGCCGTGAACAAGTGCTCGCCAACACCGACCTCACCCAAAGCACGGAATTGCTCCGCAACAATCCGAAGATTCGCGTTCAGATTTGCGAGGATGACTTTCTGCTGACACCGTCCGACTTGCCCTGGTTCCGCTCCACGTTTGGCAACCAGCTTACCGACTATCCCGTCGGCGGGCATCTCGGCAATTTGCATTTGCCGGAAGTCCAAGAAGCGCTGGTCAGATTGTATAAGAACTAACCGCGGGAAAACCATCCATACCACCGGAGAAACTCCAGATGCCATACTTGATTAATCCCATTGAGAAAGATCAATGCGTGTTTGTGATCTATGAGGGCAACCTGACCCGCGTTGAGATCATGGCGGCTCGATATGAAGCCAATGAACTTCTGTCAGCAAGGCGCTGGAATCGAATGGTCGTGAACATCGCCGGATTGCGCTCCGTGCCAATGACCATGGAATTGATCGATCTAGCCAGCGACCTGTCCTCCGACTTGCCGCCAAGCACCCGAATTGCGCTGGTCGCCCGGCCGGACCAGATCAAGGGCGTCAAACTGGTGGAAAGCGTCGCGCGGATTGAAGGAGTGTTCCTTAATCATTTTCTGGACCCGGATATGGCCGCCTTTTGGGTGAAGCAATCACCCGGCCGGCAAATCAGCGGGCGCCACGGGAAGGAAAACCGTGAACCTGGTTCACCTTCCGCGGGATGGAATTTTGAAACTGCACGTCCCCCAACCACCACCATTGAAGCTGCGGCCTCCGGCTGCGTTCATCCGAGCAATTGAATCATGAACATGTACAATATTGAAATGCCCACCAGTACGGTTGATCTCACCCTTGAACTTCGTTCCGCGAACGGATCGTCAGCGGAATTTTATCAGGCCGATGAGGAACGCATTCACGAAACGCTCGGTTTGCTGGCGGCGCCGCGGCTGTTCGCCCAACCGCATTTGCTGCTGGCCTCGCAATACTGCGCCAGCATGATTCCTTGCAAGGGGATTGACATGATCCTCGCCCGCACCTCCGCGCAGACGCCTCTGAAGTTCCCGCTGAATCTTCCCGCGGGCCTGTTTAACCTCGTTGAACAGCCAGAGGCCTGGCCGGACAACCAGCCGGCCGCAATTGAGGCTCAAAACCGGCAGCCGCACCGGCGCGACTCGCAGGTGGAGATACACACCCTCGGTGGTTGGACAGTCACACTAAAAATGGTGGCCATGATTCGCGGAAATGTCCAGGACGAGCGGCAATTCTTTTCGCATTTGCCTGAGATGCCGACCATTCCCTTCCGCCTGGGGGAAGGCGGCTTCGGCCTCATCAATACCGCCAATATCATGCGTGTGAGCGCCTGGCCCAAACCCGAAGCGCTCCCCGGGGTTGTGCTGCCACTCGTATTACGCCGGTGGACTCCGTCTCGAATCAAAAGCCCGACGAAGCTCACGGAGGAATTTCAATCATGAAAACAAGAATTGAAAGTTTACAATGGGCCGCTCTGGGGAATAACTGCCCGCCCAGCCGCGCCATTCGCACGTTTCTCGTGGACGACCTGCCCTTGCTCACGAAATTGCTGGCTAGGATTGTTTTGAAAGACAAGCGGGTCGCCATCGTGGGCTCCGCGACGGACGGTCGCACAGCGCTCGGCGACGCTTCAACCCTGGGGCCGGACTTGGTGATCACAGATTTGCACATGCCGGAACTGGATGGCGCGGAAGTCACGCGGCGCCTGAAACAACGCCCGCATCCGCCCGTCGTTTTCATCGTGACCTCGGACGACACACCCCAGGCCCGTGCCAGGTGCATGGCTGCTGGTGCGGACACGTTTCTGGTGAAGGACGCGAACCTGGTCCGACAGCTTCCGTCCGTCATTCACGAGTTTTTCCCCGACGATTCCGAGCCGGACGATGCCGAACGAAAACATCTCCCAGCCGAATGGAGAACAGCCATGGTATTGAAACTCATTCCATTATTCCTTGCGGGTCTGCTGCTCCTCAGCGGTTGTGCGCATTATCCGGTCAATGCGCCACTGACGGCGGTGAAACCAGCCGCCGGCTATCGCTTTGAAAACGCCGTCATTCAGACCAACTCCGACGATGCTTCGCTGGTGCTGGCTTTTTCCGGCGGCGGCATCCGCGCGGCGGCCATGAGTTACGGTGTGCTTCAAGAACTGGCAAAAACGAAAGTGGGGCCACGGAGCAATGAGCATCGCTTGCTGGACGATGTCAGGATGGTTTCTGCCGTGTCCGGCGGAAGCATTACCGCCGGCTATTATACGCTCTATGGCGACCGAATTTTTTCGGATTACGAATCGCGGTTTCTCAAGCGGCACGCTCAATCCGGTTTGCTGCTCCGAACTTTGGCTCCCTGGAACCTGGCGCGGCTGACTTCACCGAGATATGACAGCAGCGATTTGGCGGCGGAATACTATGATCATTTGCTTTTTAACGGCGCGACGTATGCCGATCTGACTCCGCGACCTGGCCGGCCTTTCCTCATCGTCAACGCCACCGATCTGGCCATCGGCGCGCGCTTTGAATTTACGCAGAACCAGTTCGACTTGCTCAGTTCCGATTTGTCGAAGTTCCCGGTCGCGCGCGCGGTGGCGGCCTCGTCGGCGTTTCCCCTCTTTTTTGCCCCGGTGGTTCTGAAGAATTATTCGGCGGATCATCCCACGCTGGAACCGGAGTCGATCGAATCGGTTTTAACCAATTCAATGGCCTCCAGCCGGCTGAAAGACCTCGCGTTGCAGGAGCGCTCTTACGTGGACGGCGACCGGCGAAAATTCATCCATCTGGTTGACGGCGGAATCTCCGATAATCTTGGCCTGCGCGGGCCCGTCGAACGGGCCATCAAGCTCGAAGAAACGGGGACTTTGCCACAAGCGCCCATGAAGATCCCGCGACGGCTGGTCATCGTCATCGTTGACGCGAGCGCCGAGCACGACTACGGCTGGGATTCGAGAGACCGGACGCTCGGACTGGGAACGGTGATGGGCTCCGTAGCACAGATCGCCGGGAATCGCTATTCGTATGAAACCATTGAACTGTTCAAGGAAGTTTCAGCGCGCCTTGATCGTGAACGCGAGGCCGCGCGCGCCCAGGCTGGCGATTCGCAATCAGGCAGAATAGAAACCTACATCGTGGAACTGCATTTCAGCCAGTTGGCCGACGAATCTGACCGCCACTTTTTCAATTCCGTGCCGACCAAGTTGCAACTTCCTTCAAAGACCGTGGACCGTTTGTGCCAGGTGGCCGCCCGCCAGCTTGCGGATAACGCGGAATTCAGACGGCTGGTATCTGACCTGCGAGACCAGCCAATCAAACCGAATTCACCCGCCTGCCCCACTGTTGCAGCCGCGAAAGATGCAAGGCAACTGACAAATCCATGAACACCGCACCCATGAAAAGCAAAACTCAAACACAGCAATCTCTCCTCGAACGTTACAACTGCGGGCCGGTGAAATTATCCGGTGACCCCGATGCTCTCTTTGAGCGTCATCTCACGTTCGACCAGGTCGTCGCGGAAACGGAAACTTCCGCCCGCGACAAGTTTGAAGCCATCGCGCGTTCCGTGCGCGACGTGCTGTCGCAACGCTGGCTGAAAACCGAGCAGACCTACCGCCAGCGCAACGCCAAGCGCGTTTACTACCTCTCGATGGAATATCTGCTCGGCCGCGCCCTGGCCAACAATGTCTCCAATCTCCTGATTGCCCCCGAAGTTCAGGAATTTGCCAAACAGCACGAGCTTGATCCGCTCGAAATCATCGAGGAGGAACCGGATCCCGGTCTGGGCAACGGCGGCCTGGGCCGGCTCGCGGCGTGTTTCCTGGATTCGATGGCCACCCTCGGCCTTGCCGGCATGGGTTATGGTTTGCGCTACGACTATGGCATTTTCCGGCAAAGCATCCGCGACGGCTGGCAAGTCGAGCAGCCTGATCACTGGCTGGCCCGGCCCAGCCCCTGGGAAGTCGCCCGCTTTAATGAAAGCGTGGAGGTCAAACTCAACGTGTCGTTCGAGATCCATAACGGCGCGCTGCGCGTCGTCCAAGGCCGCCCGTCCTCGCTGATCGGCATTCCGTATGACCGGCCCGTGGTGGGCTATGGTGGCAAAACCATCAACACGTTGCGCCTGTGGGCGGCCAAAGCGCCCCACGACTTCGACTTCGCCCAATTCAGCAGCGGCGATTTTGTCGGCGCGCTGGCGGAAACGCTTACCGCTGAAACCTTCACGCGCGTGTTGTATCCCGACGACCACACGATGGAAGGCAAGGGCCTGCGATTCTTCCAGGAATACTTTCTCGTCGCGTGCTCGCTGGCCGACCTTGTCCGTCGCTTCCGCGCAGCGGGCAATGATTGGTCCGCGCTACCCGAGAAGGTCGCGATTCAACTCAACGACACGCATCCGACACTGGCCGTGCCGGAGTTGATGCGACTGCTGCTGGATGAGGCGAAATTGTCCTGGCCCGACGCGTGGAACCTTACGCAACGCACGTTCGCCTACACGAACCATACGCTGATGCCGGAAGCCCTTGAAAAATGGCCGGTGCAATGGTTCACGGACCTCCTGCCGCGCCATCTCGAAATCATATATGAAATCAATCGCCGTTTCCTCGACGATGTCCACGCCCAGCATCCCGGCGATGAAGGCCGCATCGCGCGCGTCAGTCTCATCGAAGAAGGTGCGTGTCGGCAGGTGCGCATGGCGCATCTGGCGATCGTCGGCTCGCACAGCACCAACGGCGTGGCTGCGCTACATTCAGAGTTGCTCCAGCAACGGGTGGTGCCGGATTTCGCTGCCTTGTTTCCCGAGCGCTTCAGCAACAAAACCAATGGCGTCACCCCGCGCCGCTGGCTGTGGCTGGCCAATCCGCCGCTGGCGGCGGTCATCACCAACGCAATCGGCGATGGCTGGATCACCGACCTCGCACAGTTGGAGAAATTGAAACCCCTCGCCGACGACAGCGCGTTTTGCGACGCCGTCCGCAAGGCGAAGCGCGACGCAAAGGTGCGGTTCATCAAGTGGCTGGGAAAACCCGGCATTGATCCCGACACGATTTTCGACGCGCAGATCAAACGCATCCACGAATACAAACGTCAACTCCTGAATGCGCTGCACGTCGTCGTGCTTTACCATCGCCTGCGCGAGAACCCGCGGCTCGACGCTCCGCCGCGCACCTTCTTCTTCGCCGGCAAGGCCGCGCCCGCCTACCACTTCGCCAAGCTCGTCATCAAGTTCATCAACAACCTGGCCGGCACGCTCGACGGCGATCCGGTCACCCAGGGCCGGTTGAAGGTCGTCTTCGTGCCGGACTACCGCGTCTCCGTGGCGGAATATCTCATCCCGGCGAGCGACGTGTCCGAGCAAATCTCGACGGCTGGTTACGAAGCCAGCGGCACCAGCAACATGAAATTCATGATGAACGGCGCGCTGACCGTCGGCACGCGCGACGGCGCCACCATCGAAATGGCCGAAGCAGCCGGCGAGGAAAACTTTTTCCTGTTCGGCCTGAACGCGGAACAGGTCGAGGGCAGTCGCGGCTGGTATAATCCACGTTGGCACTACGAGAACGAGCCGGAAACGCGCGCGGCGCTCGACTTGATTGCCGGCAATCATTTCAGCCGGAACGAACCCGGCGTCTTCACGCCCATCCTTGATGCCCTGCTGCAACACGGCGACCACTACCGACATTTGGCCGACCTCGCCAGTTACGCCCAGGCCCACCAACGGTTGGGCGAATTGTATGCCGACCAACCGGCGTGGACTCGCAAGGTGATCCTTAACCTCGCCGCCTCCGGCAGGTTCTCCAGCGACCGCACCATCGCCGAGTATGCCAGAGAGATTTGGCACACTGAACCATCTTTGACCGGACAACCATGAAATATGAGACATTCATAACGAGCATTGGCTCCCCCAATCCTCGGGCCGGTGGCAGACCATGAATGTCGCCGGTTCCAATCGCTCGGTGCCGCCACCAAGGCGGGATGGTTGAAATGAGGTGCATTCCTAGCTTCATGGAACGGACAAATTATTGCCCGTTCAAAATTTTGACCCGCCTGTCGCGGCTATTCCAAATCTATAACACACTACAATCAGGCATCTTATGGTTAATGGTCTTCAATGGCACGCGAACTGCGTAAAGGATTTCTGATTCGTACTGAATCCAAGACAGGTCGGGTGATCCATTTCGCTCGAACAAACAACATAAACATCAAAGAACAAAGAAACAAAAAAATGAACAAAGAAACACAAACCTCCAGCAGTGACCTGGGACAACTGGCCGAAGACGCACACGCATTGATGGCCGCCACCGCCGACGTGACGGGTGAAAACGTCGCCACCGCCCGCAAGCGGCTCGCCGCCGCGCTGGAAAGCGCCAAGGCAATGGCGGGCAAGGTACGGGAAAAGGCCGTCGCCGGCGCGAAAGCCACCAACGAAGCCGTGCATGAACATCCTTACCAAGCCATCGCCATCGGCGTTGGGGTGGGGATGATCGTTGGCTATTTTCTGGGCCACCGTTCTACGCGCAACCGCGATTGATTCGCTTATGGAATTCCCCACAGACAGTTTCAATCCACTCGGCGCCAGTTCGCGATGTTTCGTCCAACGGCTGGCGACCATCGGGGAAAACCGGCTTGAATTGCTGATGGCGGAAGTGCAGGAGGAGCGCGAGCGGCTCCTGCACGCCTTCCTGCTGGGGCTGGGGGCGGCCGCCTTCGGGCTGCTCGCCAGCATGACGCTTACAGCGGCCATCGCGGTTTTGCTCTGGGCCTACGCCCCGATGGCAGTGCTGCTGACGTTGACCGGCCTTTACGGAGCTGGCGGGCTTTGCCTCTACCGGCGGCTCGCCCGGCTGCTGCGAAACTGGCAGACGCTTCCCGCCTCGCTCGACCAGCTCCGAAAAGACCGTGCATGTCTGGAACAAATGCTCGCATGAACGCGCTCGAATCCCGGAAGCAAATGTTGATCGCCGAAAGCGAGCTCAACCGCAAGCATCTGATGCGCGAATGGCAGACGATGGCGGGCGATGTTCACGCGCTCGCCAGAAAGGCCAGGACCATCAGCGCGATGACCGCCGCCGGGCTGCTGGTGACCGGCCTTTCATCCTTCCGTTTCAAACCATCCGCGCCTGCTGCTGAAAAACCGTCCTGGTGGCAAACGATCCTGAAGGGCGCGGGAATGGTCAGCTCTCTGTGGTTGGAATTCCGCTCGCAGGGTGATGCGGGAAAGAACAAATAGCCCGCCGCAAGGTAGAGCAACAAATCAGCCCGCGCCGGCTGAAAACGCGCCCCCCACGATTACACGAGCAAACGAATTTAATACAATGATTGAGGAAAAATTAGCCATGGAACTGTTTCATCGCGCGCTGAAGGTGGCCGTCGATGGGAATGCGTCGGATATTCACATCAAAGTCAATGCCCCGGTCATCCTCCGCATCAATCGCGAATTGGTGGCGCTGGAAAGCCCGCACCCCACACTGGAGTGGATGAACCAAGTGGTGGACACGATCACTCCCAAGCACTTGAAAAAACGTCTGGAGGAGGAGCGGGAGGTGGACTTTTCTTCAAGGCGGATGAGCGCGACCAGGTCCGCCGCCAGTTGGCCGAAACCCTGCGTGGCGTGGTCTGCCAGCGGATGGTGCCCTCGCTCGATGGGAAAATGCTGCCGGCCCTGGAAATCATGATCAACTCGCCGATGGTCCGCAAACTCATCGAGGAAAACCGGCTGGACAAGCTTTCCGTGGCCATCGAAACCGGCGTGGACGACGGCATGCTCACCTTCAACCAGTGCCTCTATAATCTGGTGAAAGCCGGGAAGGTTTCGGAAAAGGAAGCGCTGGCCAAGGCCACCAATCCCCAGGCTCTGGAAATGAATTTTAAGGGCATCTTCCTCAATGAAGGCGGACGCATTATCAGTTGATGGGATATGGAGTATATCCATGTCAGAGGCACATGAAACAGGCATTCACTTGGCCACCCCGGTTGCAAGCCGTTGCGGGCTACCCAGCCGCCGTGCTGTTCGTTGCCGCCGCAGCGTTGGTTACGGTGTTGCTGCGTAAAATCTTCCCCAGCCTTCCCAGTTCGTTGTTTTGTTGCGCCGTCATGTTGAGCGCCTGGCGCGGCGGATGGGGAGCGGGCTTGCTGGCTAGTCTGCTTTCCAGCGCGGTGTTCGTTCTGTGGCTGACGCCTTCCGTGGTCATTGGGCGAGACCTTTGGAGTGAGGCGGCACGCTTTCTCATGCTCGTGTTCGCGAGCGTGTTTATCAGTTGGTTGTGCAGCCGGCAAAGGCGGACCCAGGCTGCGCTTCAACAGGCGCGGGACGAGTTGGAGCAGCGGGTCAACGAGCGAACCCAGGAACTGGCGGAAAGCGAAGCCAAGCTGACGGAGGCCGAGCGGCTGGCGAATATGGGCTACTGGGAACGTGAGCAACGGTTGAATGCCTTCTTTACCGACGCACCAGCGGGTCTGGTGCTGTTGGACAAACACCTGCGCTATGTGCGGCTTAACAACCGCGTGGCCGAAATCAATGGCGTGCCAGTCAAGGATCATTTGGGCAAAACTGTCCGTGAAGTGCTGCCTAAATTTGCCCCAGTGGTCGAGCCTCTGCTTCAGAAGGTGCTGGCAACGGGCGAGCCGATTTTGAACATAGAGCTTTCAGGTGAGAAGCCTGGTTGGCCGGGCGTTCCGCAACAGTTGATGGAGTCGTTCTTTCCCATTTTGGGAAAGGATGGCAAACCCGATGGCATTGGCGTAATTTTCGTGGACATTACCGAACGCAAACGAGCTGAGGAACGCTTGAAAACACAGGAACAGGAAATCAGAACGATCGTGGAGCACACGCCCGATTGGATTGTCCGTTTCGATAGAACCCTGCGTCGGACTTACGTCAACCCCGCCTTTGTCAGGGCAATGGGCGTGGCCAAGGAAGCGCTGCTGGGAGGCGAGCCTGGATCGGCTGCGGATGGGCGCGCGCGCATCGCGGCATCTGAAGAGCTCGCCGCTTTCAAAAAGGCGCTCCAGTGGGTTCTGAACACAGGTCGACCGATTGATGTGCAAAGCACCTGGATTTTGCCAACTGGAAAAGGGTATTTCACGGCGCGTTTGGAGCCGGAGTTTGATGCTCACGGTGCGCCAACGGGCGTTTTGGCCATCGCCCGCGACGTCACCGAACTGAAAGAGCAAGAGGATAAGCTGCACCAGACCCAGGCGGAATTGGCGCACGCGGAGCGGGTGACGGCCATGGGGGAACTGACAGCCTCGATTGCTCATGAAGTGAATCAGCCACTGATGGCGGTGGTGACGAATGCCAACGCCGCGGCGCGGTGGCTGGCCGCCGCCCCGCCCAACCTCGAGGAAGCGCGCCAGGCCGTTGGCCGGATTGCCCGCGACGGCAATCGAGCCAGCGAGGTCATCAAGGGGATTCGTGCCTTTATGAACAAGGGAACACCCGCCATGACACCGGTTGATCTCAACGAACTCATCGAGGAGACCGCCGCCCTCGGGCAGGCGGAATTACACCGCAGACAAGTGCGGTTGGAGATTGAACTGGCGGCGGGATTGCCGTGCGTGATGGCGGACCGCGTGCAGTTGCAGCAGGTCGTTCTCAATCTGGCGATGAATGCCCTGGATTCCTTGAGCGCGGTGGCGGACCGCCCGCGCGTCCTGCGCATTCGCACGGATCGTTCGGAACCGGACACGGTGCGGGTGGCCGTGGAGGACAACGGCGGAGGAATAATGGCGCTGGAAACCGAGCGGGTTTTTGAAGCCTTTTACACTACGAAACCACAGGGGCTGGGCATGGGGCTGGCCATCAGCCGCTCGATCGTGGAGGCACACGGGGGACGGCTCTGGGCGACCCCGCATGACGGCGCCGGCGTCACGTTCCAGTTCACGTTGCCAAACGAGGATGGAGGTGCGTCATGACGGCGCCGGCGGATCGGCCCACGGTCCTCGTGGTGGATGACGACGCCTCGGTGTGCGAGGCGCTCGAAAGCCTGATTCGTTCGGTCGGACTGCGGGTCAAAACCTTTTCCGGCGGCCGGGAATTTTTCCAATACCAGCGGCCCGAAGGGCCGGCATGTCTCGTGCTGGACGTTCGCCTGCCGGATCAAAACGGACTTCAAATCCAGCGCGAACTGGTGGCCGCGGGCTGTTCGCTCCCGATCATCTTCATCACCGGGCATGGCGACATTCCCATGAGCGTCCGGGCGATGAAAGCCGGCGCGGCGGAGTTTTTAACGAAACCATTTCGCGACCAGGACTTGCTGGATGCGATCCACGCCGCCCTCGAACGAGACCGCGCCGGTTTGGAACGGCGGGCCGAATTGGCTGAACTGCGCGCCCGTCATGGTTTGCTCACGCCGCGCGAGCGCGAGGTGATGGGATTGGTCGTCAGCGGCAGGTTGAACAAGCAAATCGCCGGCCAGTTGGGAACCACCGAGATCACCGTCAAGATCCAGCGCGGAAACGTGATGAAAAAAATGCAGGCCGCCTCCCTGGCCGATCTCGTGCGGATGTCTGAAAAGTTACGAGCCGGTGACGCCGATCACACCAAGGTATGATGGACAGTTCGGGAGTCTGCCAGCAGATTGCTTCACGCAGATCCAAACATGTGAACAGTTCGAGCAGGAACGAGCCGTTTACATCCTGCATATCGGATAAATTCCCACGATCGGGAAGTGATCTTGCTGGTTGAAGATGAGCCTGCCGAGTTGAAGAACTTCAAGGCGGCGGCAACGCATTTTTTCATTCCTAGAAATCGGACGTAAAACAGAATCAAGAAAGCCAGTTTCAAAACCATGGCAGCCGACGCAAGAAGGCACCCTATTATCTTTAGTTTGAGCCTCGCCGCCCCGGCTGCCACGGAGTTTTGAAATTGCTTCAAAGAATTTGAATATGATGAAGAACTGGACGATTGGGGGACGTGTCGCGGTCGGTTTCGCCGCGTTTGTGGTCATTTTGGCGGTGATGGCGCTGACCTCGTGCCTGCTGTTGAAGCAAATCAAAACTCATGAGGATGGCATTCTCCGCGATGCCCTGCCGGGCATCACCACCTCCGGCCAGATCAAATATCTCGCCTGTGACATGGATCTTAACGTAGTGCGCGTCTTTGTCGCCAAGTCGGCTGAGGAACGGAAAACCTATGAGGCGAGCATCACGGCGGACCTGGATCAAATCAATAAAAAACTCGCCGATTATGAAAAAGACATTATCCGCCCGGAAGACCGGGAACAATACAACCGGGTGGTGGCTGCGGAGGGGGCCTACCTCAACAAGCTCGAACCCGTGCTGGAAGCAGCCGGGCCGGGAAACGACGCGGAGGTGGAACGGCTGCGCCCGGCGGTGCGCGCGGCCTACGTTGCCTATATGACGGAGTGCGACGGGCTCTTTGAAGAGCTGTCGGAATATGGGGTTGCCACCGCCGCCGCCAGCGAAAAGCTCACGGTGCTGGCAAATACGTTGACAGCCACATTGGCCGCCGCCGGCATTTCGCTTGGGCTTGTGGTGTCTTTCGGCATCGTCCGGTGGTTGAACCAGACACTCGCCCAACGCAAAGAGGCCGAGCGGTTGGTGCTGGAAAGCAACGTCCGGATGCGCAGCCTGTTTGAACACATGAATGAAGGGTTTGCTCACTGCCGGATGATTTATAAAGACGGACAGCCGGACGATTTCATCTATCTGGCGGTGAATGAGGCGTTCACTTCTTTGACCGGCGTGGCAGATGTGATCGGTAAGCGCCTCACGGAAGTCGTTCCTAGAATCCGCGAAAGCGATCCTGAATTGCTGCAAATGGCCGGACGCGTGGCGGCGACGGGGAAGTCCGAAAAGGCGGAGAAATTTGTCAAAGCGATGCAAATGTGGTTGGACTTGTCGGTTTACAGCACCGAAAAAGACACCTTCGTCGTCTTGCTGGAGGTCATTACCGAACGCAAACGGAAGGCCGAAGAGCTGCGCTGGAAGACGGCGCTGCTGGAAGCCCAGATGGAAGCCGCCCCCGACGGCATTTTGGTGGTGGACAATCAGGGAAAGAAAATTGTCCAGAACCAGCGCCTGAATCAACTGTGGAAAATTCCCCAGGTGATTGCTGGAAACCGAGAAGATCCCGTGCAAGTTGAATTTGTCAGCAACCTCACAAAAAATCCCCGCCAGTTCAGGGAAAAGATCACCGAGCTTTATTCCCAACCGGACGCGGTCAACCGGGATGAAATTGAGCTGGTGGATGGAACCATTCTGGACCGATACACGGCGCCGGTTCTGGACCAGGCCGGAAATAATTACGGACGAATCTGGACCTTCCGCGACATCACACAAAGCCGCCAGATGGAAAAACAGTTACGGCAGGCGCAAAAAATGGAAGCCATTGGCACGCTGGCCGGCGGCATTGCGCATGACTTCAACAACATTCTGGGTGCCATAGTCGGTTTCAGCAATTTGCTGGAGCAGGATACGGCGGGAAATTCAGCGGCGCAGGAGGACATCGCGGAGATTCTCAAGGCGGCGAACCGGGCCAAGGATCTGGTGCAGCAGATTTTGACCTTCAGCCGCCGGCGTGAACAAAACCGCCAGGTGATCCGCCTGAATTCGGTCATCAAAGAGGCGATGGGATTTCTGCGCGCCTCGCTGCCGGCGGACATTCAAATCGAAAAGCAACTGCCTGAAGAGGCGCCCGCGGTTCTGGCCGACCCGACCCAGATTTACCAAGTCGTGGTCAATCTGGCCACCAATGCGCTGCACGCGATGGAAGGCCGGCCCGGACGGCTCACGGTCAAGCTGGATCCATTTGTGCCGGAGGCGCAATTTCTTCAGGCGCATCCGGAATTCCGGCCGGTTGCGTATGCGCGTTTGACGATCGCTGATACCGGTCACGGAATGGATGCCACGACCATGGGGCGCATCTTTGAACCGTTCTTCACCACCAAGCCGGTGGGCAAAGGCACCGGTTTGGGACTGGCGGTGGTGCATGGCATTGTCCAGGCGCACGAGGGGCTGATCCGGGTGGAAAGCCAACCCGGCCAAGGCACGACGTTTCGCCTCTATTTTCCGGCACAAACGGCGGATGCCGCCGTTACGGTGGCCGCCAACAACGGTGTGCCGCGCGGCGCAGGCCAGGAAATTTTGCTCGTGGATGATGAACCGGCGTTGACGACGGCGTTTCAACGGCTGTTAACCAGATTGTATTATCGCGTCACAATCAGCAACAACTCCCGCGACGCACTCCGCCTGTTCCGGGAGAATCCCGCGCAATTCGCACTCGTCATCACCGACAACACCATGCCGGAAATGAACGGTTTGGAACTGGCGCGCCAGATCCATGGCGTTCGCCGGGAGGTGCCGGTCATCCTTGCCAGCGGCTTGGGCTCCACCGTCTCGCCCGAGGATTTGCGGACGGCAGGAATCGACGAAGTGCTTGAAAAACCCGCGTCGTTGCACGCCCTGGCCGAAGTCCTAAGGCGAACCCTGGCAAAATCATAAATGAAGGCAACAGAAATCAATATCCTGCTTGTGGATGACCAGCAACTGACGCTGCAGGGTTTGCGGCAGTTGATCGAAGCCAAGTCAGGTCTGACCATCGTCGGTGAAGCTTTCAGCAGCCAGTCGGCGATGGAGCAAATCACGACTTCAGCGCCGCAACTGGTGCTGATGAATATTGACCCGGCCAAAGACGAAAAAAGTGTGGAAAACACACGCTGCATTCTTGCGAAGTTCCCCTCGGTCAAAGTCATCGCGCTGTCCAGCGAAACCAAATTGAGATTCGTCCTTGAAGCGCTGCATGCCGGCATCTCCGGGTATGTCGTTAAGAAACATGGGGTCGAGGAATTGTTCCGCGCGATTCATACGGTAATGGCCTATGACCTTTACCTTTCCCCGGAGGTTTCCGCCGAGGTCACAAAATGTTTCATGAAGTCTTACTTGGGCCTGATCCGCCCGCAGGCCGGTGTGGTCTTGAGCGATCGGGAGCGGTCCCTACTCCAAATGATTGCCGGCGGAAAACGGAACAAGGAAATGGCCGAGGAAATGGCGATTGGCATCAAGTCGGTGGAAACCTATCGGTTTCGTCTGATGAAAAAGCTGAGGTGCAACAGCGTCGCCGAGTTGGTTCGCTATGCGATTAGCGAAGGGATCGTTCAGGCATGATTTGCGAGAGGTGGTCAAAGTGGTCGCCAGCATGTTGTCAGGATTCACCGCGCACCAGGTTGGCCGTGTCAGGTATTCCTTACAACGAATTAGGTGTTGTTCCTTTTTATTTGCGCGTGCAGGCACCGATGAGTAACTGCGCAATCAAGCGCCTGCAAAACCGGAAAGCTGAAAAAAGCCAGGAGTAAAAAGAAATCAAATTATGAAAAATTGGACCATTGGAAAACGAGTCGTGCTTGGCTTTGCTGCCGGGATTTCCATTCTGGCGGTGATGGCGGTGACTTCGTTCGTATTGCTGAAACAAATCAAAACCTATCAAGAAGGCATTCTCCGCGATGCCTTGCCGGGCGTCACTGCTTCCGGGCAGCTTAAATATCTCGCCTGTGACATGGAACTTAACCTGTTACGCGTCGTTACCGCCAAGACTGCTGACGCCCGGAAAACATTTGAGACGAACACCCAAGCAGACCGGGATCAAATCAATAAAAACCTCGCAGATGATCAGACCACCCTTTTCCGCCCGGAAAACCGGGCACAACACGCTCGGGTGGTCGCTGCGAAAGGAGCGTACCTCAAAGGCGTTGACGCCATATTGGAGGCCACCCGGGCGGGTAATGACGCGGAAATGCAACGGCTGATACCGGAAGTGCGGGACATCTATGCGACTTACATGAAGGAGTGCGACGGACTGTTTGACGAAAACTCGAAATACGGTGAGGTCGCTGGTGCCGCCAGCCAGAAGGCCATGTCTCTGGCCAACACCCTGACCACAGTGCTGGCAGTAGCGGGTCTCCAACTTGGAATACTGGTATCCTTTGTCATCGTCAGAGGTGTCAACCGGGTGCTCTTTCGGCTTTCCAGAACGCTGGACGACGGATCGAATCAAGTGGCCAGTGCCGCCGGTCAGGTTTCTTCCGCCAGCCAGACATTGGCTGAAGGGGCCAGCGAACAAGCTTCCTCGTTGGAAGAAACCAGTTCCTCGCTGGAAGAAATGGCCAGCATGTCCAAGCACAACGCGGAGCATGCCCAGAAATGCAAGGCTTGGATGGATGAAGCCCGGGTGATCGTCGGCAACGTGGACCGACTGCTGAATGAAACCGCCGGCTCCATCCACGACATCAAGCGCTCCAGCGAGGCGACCGGCAAAGTCATCAAGACGATCGAGGAGATTGCCTTCCAAACCAACATTCTGGCGTTGAACGCCGCCGTGGAAGCAGCGCGGGCGGGCGAGGCCGGCATGGGCTTTGCCGTGGTGGCCGAAGAAGTGCGCAATCTGGCCCAGCGTTGCGCCCAAGCGGCCAAGGAAACGAGCGTGCTGATTGAGAATGCCGCCAACGCGGCCGGCAAGGGCATGCAGCTTACGGCCGCCACCCAAGAAGCTTTTAAAAAGAACATCGAAATAGCTACCAAAATCGGGTCGGCAGTTGATGAAATCGCAACCGCAGTGAACGAACAAACCCAGGGAGTCACACAGATCAACACTGCGGTGGGACAGATGGACAAGGTGACGCAGAGCAACGCGGCCACCGCTGAGGAAGCCGCCGCGGCGGCAGAGGAATTGAATACCCAGGCGTCCGCCATGAAAAATACCCTCAATGAATTGCTCCAGTTGGTTGGTGGCAGCGGGATTAAAGAAACCAGACCGGCCGCAACTTCCGTGAAATCAAACGCTCATGAGAATGGCAACGGCCATATCAATTCACTAAGGAGAACGGCCATTGATGTTGCGGCCAAATTCTGAACCTATTTCCAGTAGCAATTCCCGATCAATGGCAAAACAAGATCGCCCTCAAAGGCAATTTTTGGGATTTCTGAGCTTCTTTCAAAACTTCGTAGCAGCTGACGTAACGAGGCTAAAACCGAGGAAAATATGCGGGGTGGATTGCGTGCATGCCGCATCGCCGGCCGGCCGGATGTGATTCTGATCCCGGAAATCCGTGGGACATGGCCAAAATCGCCGCGCATCCAACGCAAGACTGCGGGTCGCGACCGGCAATACTCCAACGTCGTCATAGCCGAGGGCGCGAAGCCGCTCGGCGGCGGTGACATTGAAGGAAGCGGCAAGAGCCGGCCACGTCGAACGGACGTGGCCCGACAACTTGATGGCGATGACAACGGCCACCGGCCCAACCTTGGCACAACGCCTCGACGAACTGCGCAAAGTGCCGAGCCAACTGAAAGGCTTCTCCCTTGAACCGTTGTTCACCTTCGCTGAGAAAACTCGTCGCCTGCGGCTCCGAAAAACAGACGCAAAAAGAGGGAGAAAAACTTGACCCATTTCGGACACCCTTGTAAGACTGCTGCCAGAGCGTCGCTACGCTCCGACAACTGTCCGACAATCCCGGATGAGTGTCCGACAATTATCGGATCGCTGTCCGATAACTTCGGATTGGGTGTCCGAAATCATCGGAATGCGCACTGGCGGCGCGCTCGTACGAAACCCCCATTGCATTGGTCACGCTGATTGATGAAGATCGGCAATGGTTCAAATCCACGTTCGGCCTGTTCTTCCGTGAAACAGCACGCGACATCTCCTTTTGCGGTCACACAATTCTCCAGTCCGGGCTGTTCATCGTTCCCGCCACCGCGAACGACGAGCGTTTCGCAGATAATCCTCTCGTCGTCAGCGATCCCAAGCTCCGGTTTTATGCAGGAGCACCGCTCGTAACGGCGAAGGGATTTCGCCTCGGCACCTTGAACGTTGCCGACCGAAGGCCGCGCCAATTGACGCCAAAGCAGCAGGAAAATTTGCAGGTTTTGAGCCGGCAGGTGATGGCGCAAATTGAGTTGCGTCGTCAAGACAGGGAACTGCAAAGTCAGACGCAGGAACTGGCGGCCAACGGAGCTCGACTGCGAGAACGCGAGGATCAACTGCGCCTCTATGCACTACACAGCCCCGCGGCGATTGCCATGTTCGACCTGGATATGAAATATCTGGTAGCCAATCAGTTCTGTTCAGAGGCCCCTGTTGCCTGACCTGAGTGCAACGAAAACCCAACAGAATTATGATTAATCACGCCATTTGTAGGGGCGTGATTCGAATTCATTTTTGGACTTCCACTCGGCCAAATACCGATACGCGGCCGACGGGTTCAGGACTGTCCCCACACTGTCTAGAAAAGCGCGTGCCTCGACTACCGTGGGGCATGTCCCATGGATTGCTAAGTGATTATTGCATAGGGTGTTAAATTCGGCTTCGCGTTTCTCCCTCCTTTTCTGCCGCGTTCGAAGCCAAGTGTTCACTACCGCCGGCAGGCCACCCGCAAGATATCGTCTCAGGTCGGAGCGTAAATTAGATTCACGCGAGTCGGATCGTTCTGCATTACAACGTCTTGCAGCCTCGCGAACCGAGCAGAATTCTCTGCCGAGCCGCAACAATGCCTGGATTCGCTCTGGATTCGGGCCGGAGTACGCACTCAGTTCAGCAAGTTGGCTCTCGGACCATTTGTATGCTTCCAGATTTGGATGCTTACACGCCTCGGGAATACTGGACTGCGAGGGTGAGGATAGGTTCAGCTTCCGACAATAGCCTCGCAAGCACGGTGGCGACAGACTAGTCCCTTTCTTAGTAAAGATCTCGGCTGCGAAATCTCCTTTTGTTTTGATATTGCCTCTTTTGATTTTTTTGCGGAACCACGCTAACTCGGCCAGCGTAAGTTCACCCTGCCGGTAGACCGCAACGGATTCCACTCCAAATTGCTGCCACTTTTCCAAAATTCTGTTCACCCACGCAGTCCGAACGTCGAGTTTTTTTGCAATTTCGTGTCGATGAAGCGGTGGTTTTTGGCCCAAAAGTGAGACCAGCCTCAGTCTCTGGCCAGCCCAAGCGGTGCTCAGACCATGTAAAAGCTCTTCCGCATTAATGAGTTCTGCGACTTTCGGTCGCCACTGCCGTGGAGTTTTATGAGCCATTGTTTTTCCCAAATGCTAGCGTAAACATGCTGAATATGCACATCTTTTTTTCATCCGCGCAGAGTGAACTAAATCATTTGGACAAGATAATGAAAGCATGAAAGACGAGCAAACGAGCTTCCTAAAGTTGCCAATTCACCCGGCTATCGGGGGTGAATCGGAGGCGGAATGGCTGCTGGGGATAGGCCCCGATTGGATAAAGGAGCTGTGTGTCCAAAAACATTTGAAACAACTGGGTGGGTATAGCCCAGGCTGTGGAAAATATTTTTCTATTTCCTACCTCTTGCAGCTGAGAAACGACCAAGAATGGATGGATAAAGCGGTTCGGATCATGCGCAAGCATTACCAAGACAAGAACTCCCGGAACAAAGGAAGGCAATAACCCCAACTAAACCCTTACCAAGTTATGGCCTCCCCACAGAAAAAATCAACCGCAACGGATATCAAGCCGGAAGGATCGGTCCCCGGCACCTCCACCACTGCGGTGGCCAGATGCGACCTATGCCGCAATGAGCCTTTTGGTTGTCATCTCAGCTTCCGGTCGACGTCCCCAGTGCCTGAGGAGGGCCAGGAAGATGCAGAACTGCACCTCAAACGCGGCCAGTTATACAAACTCATGGGCAAGCGCATAAATGGCGTTCCCGTTATTCAATACTCCCAACTCGGGGGCGTGCGCGTCATGGACGGGAAGAGTAAGTGCTCTTATTACCTATCGCAGCTCAATGCCCCAGCTTCCAAGCGAGGTGGCAACCGGGTAAAAAAGAAAACGGCCAAGACGCCTCCGCCGGAGAACCCGCCACTCACGTCACCAATCGTGCAGTCACCTAACTCGCTGGTTCCGCCACCGCCACCAGCGACCGACCCGGATACGATCAAACCCGTGCCCCCGCCACCGAAGTCCATATGATCCCCCCCGCCAAAAACCTTAACGTGGCACTCCTTCGACCGATTTCCCCCATCGCTGTCATCAATGGCCAGCTCCCAACCACCATTTGTAGCATTTCGCGGCGGGCGGCGGCGGCAAAAAACCAGTTCGCATCTGTTCATGTGTGTTCACTGCGGGCGGTTTTTGAGGCCACCGACATGGTGAACAGCCATGAACAAACGCGAACAGTCCTCTCCAATTGTGGAACAGAAACAAATGCTCATCAGAGGTTCTACTCCCGCCCGATTGCTTGTTGCAAGTGCTTTTTAATAAGGAAATTACACGACAAACGCTGGCTAACTAAAATTTCGGCGGGATTTTGGCGGGAATCTCCCGGAAGCAAACATCGATCTAATGTCCGCCACAAAAACAAACAAAACATATGCTCAAAACAATAGAAAATCTGACTTCGCTCGGCGAAGTCAAAAACAACAACGAACGCCGCCGGCTGAAGATGAAGCCGATCAAAGTTTCGCGCGGCAACCAAACCGTCACCATCCGTTACGAGGAGCCGCGCGACGGCCGCCTTCCATACCGGCTGGAATGGGAGGAGAATGGTGAGGACCGCTCCGAAATGTACGAAACCCTTGAGAAAGCCAAGACGGGGGCCGACCTGAAACTTACCGCGTTGACCTCCGGTCAACGGGTTATGACCAAGGAGGAGGTGGACGACCTGTTTGGCTTCCAGCAACAAGTGGAAACTCTCAACGAGCGCTTGGAGTCAGCTGGACGGACATTGGACCAGGTCATATCTGACGTGGTTGCCGCCGCCGAGCTCCTGCCCGGCTGGACTGCGGCGGCGATGGCCCAATTCATTCGCGAAAATCATGGGGTCAAAAATCTCAAAAACGTCGCCGAATCGATAGAGGCTTACATCGAGTACCTGAAATCCGGTTACAAGCGCAAGTATTCCAGCAAGTATATCCGGGACGCTAAAAACTATCTGGGGAGTTATGCGGGCATCTTCGGGAGCCGACGGATCGATTTGGTGGAGTCAGAGGAGAATCTGAACTTCATCAATGGATATCGGGTCGAGCCCGACAAGCGAACGGATCCCGCAACGATTGGCCAGGACGGTCTGGCGCCCGCCAGCCAAAAAACCCGCAACAACATCTACAATTATTTGGACCAGCTTTTCAAGTTTGCCAAACAAGTCCTGGGCGCGTTGCCCAAACGGCTGGCGACGGCCATTGAAATGCTCAAAGCGCCGGAATTTATCACCCCGACGCCGGAGATCTACGATCCCGGTGAATTGATGCAGTTGTACGGGGCCTTGCCAGACATCGAATGCATCCTGTTCGTCAGCCTGCAACTGTTTTCCGGTTTGCGGCCGTGCGAGGCCCAAGATCTGGAGGTCAAGGACCTCCGGCGCAACGAAAAAGGAAAGTTTGCATACATTTATATAAGCCAAGAACTGGCAAAAAAAGATCCAAAAACCGGCAAAAACAAGGTGAGAACCAGAAGACCGCCCATTACGGGGCCTTTGCTCGCCCTGTTGGCCCAGATCCAGCTTCCCAAGTCCGGGAAATTATTTCAGTCTAGAGTCGCTGCGCGGATACTAGCACGAGCCGAGGCCGTTGGCCTCCGCTGGAAGTATGACGGTCTAAGACACTCCTTTGTGGCTTACCGGCTTGAATCAACCAAGAACCGAAGCCAAGTCGCAAAGGAAGCCGGCCATGAGATCCCTGTCCAGATCGAACACTATGAAGGGCTGATTGAGGACCTGAAGGATGTTGCGACCTACTGGGACTGGAAGATCGACGCGCAGGGTTTGCCGTTCAGCCTGAACCATAAGATTGTCGGAACCAAATTCGTACGCCAATACCGGCGCGACCAGAAAATGGGAACGCCCTCGGCATCATCTGTTCTGGCAGCCACAACAGCGATCCCTGACGCGACCGCGAACCCGTCCAGTCCAACGCCAGCATAGGATCGATCCTCTTGTGGCCGATAAAATCGTCAGTGGTGCCTTGATCGGGCACCACCGACCTGAAATGTTCGCATGATCTTCCTCCAACCTCGATCGTCAATGCTGTTTCGCAATTTGGCCGAAGCCAGCTCCTGATCTTTCAGGAAATAGTTGCCAAACTTATTTCAATTGTTGTTATGAAACAGATTGAAAGTTCATCCGATGGGGCAGCCTGGGTCACCAAAACCGAATTGGCCCAACACCTGCGATGCAGCACGCGCTATATTAATGTTCTGATGCGCCGGCAAGTGCTCCCATTTCTAAAAACTCGTGGCTTGTTGCGTTTTAATGCCGCCGAATGTGACCGTGCCTTGGAAAAATTCAAGAGCCGAAGTGTTACGGATTCGAAGTCAGGCAAAGACAGTCTGCGGATCGTATCAAGCAGTCCGCCTGACGTCCCATCAAGCGCAGATGGGCTGGTGCCGCCCCAAATGCCTGGCAATTCACCTGATGGCAAAGAAAAAGTCAATTGTCTGATTTTTGCCTCGGTCGGCGAAGCTCAAGAGTTCTTAACTACCCTTATGCACAGGCATTCGAACTCATGCAAGGTTGCGCGAATGGTTGTGATCGTTTGGGAGAAATAGGTATGCGAGTGCCTCGGTTCTTACGTTTTAAATAGCGACCAAGACCAGACTGCCCGCTGACAGCGGGACATCCACGGCGACGACACCCAAGGAAATGGCCACGCTGTTCCTCGCCCAGCGTTATCTGTCGGTGAAACTGGATGGGATCAAGCACGCTGAGAAACGCGAGGCCATCCGGGACGCCATGTGCCTGGCCCTCTGGGCCGTGCGAACCAAACATAAAAAGCCGCCAAACTAAAAAACAGAATAAAACATAAAATAAACAACAATTATGAAATCAATCCTGATGAATTCCGGCGACACGAGATGGGACGATGTGGACCACCAATTCCTGTCGGACCAATTCAAGAGCTTTTGCGAGACCGTGTTTGCCCGCGGCCATGGCACGCATCCTGACGGTGACATGGATGTGCGCTTCAAAGCCGACCGTGAGGCGGGTTGGAAAGAAAGAGATCACCCGCGTGGGAATGTTCCAGTCCGGCATCGCTCGAGCTTTCGCCAAATAGACATTTGAATACAAATCATGAATAGCCGTAAAAATAACAAATTATGAATATTGATTCAAACCAACAGGAGTATGAAACGCTGATGGAGTTGGCGGCGGATTGCGCAAAGCATCAATTGCAGCGCGGAGGCGCTTTCCAGCCGGCCTACTTGTATTTGAATGACTCGGAAATCGGTTTGCTTTCGTTTGCCGATGACGGCTCGGCAGAAGCGAGCACGAAGTTCGGTCAGACTGTCTGTTTGTTGGCCATAGCCCACAATGTCACGGCTTGCGTCATGATTGTCCTGATCGAAAAAATTCCGGAAAGTTCCTCCGGTCCTGACCCGGCTGATGCGTGGGCTGGGACATGGGAATTCGTGTTGTTATGTTATGAGTCCCGCGTTGACACAGCTCAATCCATGCTGCCTGTTCTACGGTCCGCGTCCGGTGAATTCACCGGTTTTGGGGATCCGCAAGCCGTGGAGGTCCCGGGGCATTTATCGGGAAGCGTTCCAACCCAGGAGCCCAGTCTGGCCGAGCGGCGCGAGGCTGATCGCCTGCTCAAGGTGCAACGACCCGGAGTTTAAAATATCGGCTGGCCCGCGCTGGGGGAGCGATATCTCCATTCGGGTTCAAATTCTCAACAAACATAAAACAAAAAAACTATGCAATACGAGCAATACACAGACGCCAGCACTCCTGCTGCCAACGAAACCGATGTGGTGACCCCGTCACCGGACATGCCCGACCTGACCTTGACACCCTATTCGGACGTCGTAGACGTGTTCTTAAAAACCGAGGCCGCACCTCGAAATTATCTACCCGGGGATGTCGCTCACGTCGCCTTGGGCCGCATCAAAAATAGCATGGAGCTACTACCAGTCTCGCATCTTACAGGCGATATCATCACGTCGTATCTGTCTCCTTCGGATTACGGGAATCAGCCAGCCTTCCAGTTGCTTGAATATTTTTTCGGCTGGTGCCACCGGCGCGGCTTTCTGGCGCCGAACCATCCGTCACCGGCAGCTTCGCTGATCACCTTTCCGGCCGAGGAATGGAGAATCCTGACTCCGCGGGAGCTCAGGATTCTGTTGGGCAGCGGCGCTACGGTGGACTTGCTGGTGTATGGCAGCATCGCTAGTTTTGCCGGAATCTGGCACCGCGATTTGCGACGCACTGAATGGCACTGCTTCCGCCAGAGGAAACTAATAGACCTGATGTATCGCGAAGCCAGAGACCGTGCCAGGATGATTCCATTGCTGCCGGTTTTGGACGCTTGGCTTACGCCCTTTTATCAGCAGGCGGGACCGGTCATTGATTTCAGCACGCCGGCCAAATTTCATCGTTTTGCAAGATCGCGGGGGGTTCACATTGACCAGTCGACCCTGCAAAATAGCTTTGCCGCCTACCGTTGGGCGATGGTGGGCAATGTCTTCCAGATTGCTGGCGAAACGGGTGCGTCCTGCAGTTCCATACGCAATCACTACCCGCTGACAAGCTCAGCGTCGGCGGAGGACTACTTCTCGCTCACGCCAGAAAAAGTCGGGATTCCGGATTGGCCAGCGCAAGCCGCCAAATTCCTGAACTCACGGCCGAGGTCAGTTCAATAGATGAACCTGAAGATCAAAGTCAGCCCGAAAACTCTGAACGCGTGAGCTAAACGAATCAACTGACAAAAAGCACCGAGTTATGAAGAAAATAATCAAGATTGCCTTTGGTTGCGGGCACAGGCGCTGGTTGTGCTTTGTTCATCGGCCAACAAGCTGGCATCCCAAACTGTTGGAATATGGGATTCAGGATCCGGACGCGCAGTGGGGCAAGGACGTCTTGCTGCGGTATTGGGACGAAGAGGAATTTATCTCCTCACTTCGCGCGGCGGAACAGACGACTCTCCAAGAACTGAAACGGGACGGCAACCGGGTGGTCATTTTATGCAGCACGACCGATCCCTACCAGGTCATCCGATCCAGATCCGTCCGTTCGGAATCTGCTCGCTAACATCGCAAAATGACGGTGCGGCGCGCGCGCGAATTGATACGTGACCGTTCGACGCTCAATGTGTGGATTTTAACCAGCAGTGACTCGCAGCACACTGGCGAGGCAAGACTTTGATCTTTTACCCGGGCTCGTGGTTACGCAACGCACGCATCCCCAGATCACCGGAGAGCCGATGAAGTTCCTGAGGTTGGCCGCCTTGTGAACGGGCATCGTGGAAACGGAACTATTCGCGCAAACGCACAAGAACTACGGCCTGGCGTCTATTCGGCGAAAATGAGCTTGAGCCGACCCGTTTTGTCAAAAATTGAGCTACCGAGTCACGCGGCGACCAAAGATTTCAGGCGCGGCGGCAATTTGTTCCTCAATGTTCCGGTCGTAACGGATGACCATGACGCGGTAGCCGCGATTGATCAACTCCCGGCGGAGTTCAACATCACGTGCGGTCTGGGTGGGTTCGTCATGCACCGAGCCGTCGCAGAAAATGCAGACGTTCGGTGTGTAAAAAAAGTCGGGGATGCAATGTAGTTCGGCGATGGGTCTTTGCGCCTCATCTGGCAGGCGATGGAAACCTGCCGCCAGAGCCGTAAGGAATGTGCGTTCGATTTCAGAGCGTGAATCCGTCATCGAGCGCAACCATGCCAGGTGTGCATTCCAGTCCCGGCCGGCAATGCGCGGAAATGTCCGACTGCCGGACAAGTCGAGAAGGTGTTGGCGTAAGTGGCGACGGTTTAGCGTGAGCGATTCGTATTGGTTGCCGAAGCTCATCAAGCACTCGTAACAAGCGGCCAAACACGATGGCCGTTGGTCTATGCCGGTGGCATCGAAATGACAGCGCTCCAGCGCCTCGACGGCAAGCCGGGCAACGGCGTCCGCCTCGTCCACCAATCGGCGCAGTGCGCCGACGCCGCCTTCGCCTGATTCGTAGAACAAGATGGCGCGCTGTTCGCCTTCGCCGACGCGTTCCGCGCCAAGTTCGGATTCTTCCAGTTGAAACAACTGCTCCATGCCGCGTTGAAGGGCGTATTGCAGCGTGGCTTCGATGCCAGAATCGGCGCGAAGCTCCGGGCGGAGCAGACGCACCAAAAGAAGATTCTGCGTGGACTGGACGGCCAGTTGCAATCGCTCCAGACGGCGCGGGCGTGGGGTCGGGCCGGTGGCGGGCGGCACGCCGTTGAGCACCTCGCCGCTTTCCATGTCCACCAGAAATCCAGGCGCATCCGCTGTGCGCCAGCCACGATTCACCCGGAGCAAAGTTGAAGCCGGGCCGTAGGTGAGACGCAACACGGCGGTTTGGCCGACCATGACATCGGCCTCACGAATGCGCCGTGTCCCCCCGGCTTCACCGGCGAATTGGTAGGCCACCCGCAAATCAAAGCCGCGCCGCCGCCGGTCTTCCTCGTCGCAAGTGATACGTTCGCGTCGCCGACAGCGCACATTGGGTTGCTCCAACAATTCAAGCAACTCGCTGTTGGTGGGGTCAAACCGGGTGTCGCAATCAGGGCAACGGTCCAGCGTGGTTTCGCAAAAACTACCGCACACGTCGCAAAAGCGTTTCTGGCTGCGCCGTTCTTCCAAGCCGCCGGGCGGTGATTGGAAGCTGACGATTTCCCATTTTGCTCCCTCGTGATAGACGATGTTGTTCGGACCAAACTCGCGCAGCGCCAGAAAGCGCGGACGGGAAATGAACTCGCCGTCGTCGCGGGGTATCCATGCCCGCACGGGCAGCGCGGGGAAATTATAGCCGGGCAGGAATCCTTCGCTGGCGAGATAGCGGTAGGGATAGAAATCACTTTCCTCACGGTTGGTGGATGTTTGCCGGAGCAAATTGAGCTGGCGCAACGCTTCTTCCTCGCGCCGCCGCGCATCTTCCTGGTCATCACGCTGCCGGGCGCGGCGAAGGGCGGTTTGGGCTTCGATCATCTGCCGCGTGGCGGCCCGATAGAGTTCGCGCCAGCGGTTGAAAGCGCGATTGAAATTGGCCGGCGCTTCGGCGATCACACTTTGCAACCATGCCTCACTGAACCAGCCCGCATTAGTGAGCGCCGCGAGATCGAATTGCAGGATGTGCCGGGCGCGTTCGCGCACTTCGTTTTGCGCCGCTGCGGAAAGTTGAATGGCCGCCTCCGCCTCCGCCTTCATTGGTAACAGTTGCTCGTCGTCGGTATTGATTACCTGCTCGATGCTTTCACCCAAAGGCAGCCGCACTTGGGCGAGCCAGACCGCGTGAAGATGCGCCCGTACCAGCGCCTCATTGGACATTTCGAGGCGGGGCGGTCGCACACTGCCGGCCACCATGTCGGCGCGACGCTGAAAGAAATACTGGTCGTGACTGTTGACCGAGCCGCAATAGGTGAACACCAGACCCGGCTGGCCCTGGCGTCCGGCACGACCGCTGCGCTGCGCATAGTTGGCGGGCGTGGGTGGCACGTTGCGCATGTGGACGAGGTCGAGGTCGGCGATGTCCACGCCGAGTTCCATCGTGGGCGAACAAACCAGATAGGGCAGGCGGCGCAGGCCGTCGCGCTCTTTAGTGGTGTCCGCGTTTTCCCAGCGGAAACGGCGTTCACGGCGCTCTCGTTCGCCCGGTTTGACGACTTGGGCGGTGTGTTCGCGGGCTTCCAATGCGGAAAGCACACTGGCGGAATCGCGGTAGAAGCGCTGGAAAAACACATTCACAGGAGGCGGGGTTTCGGCATAGCCATCCGCACCGGTTCGCCGAGCATAAAGCGGATCAAGCGGCGGAGCGCTGCCATCGCCCAAACGCCAGAGCAAGCAACCGGCATCGAGTTGGAAAAATTGGTGGTCGTCCACGGGGTCAAGCCGCCGGAGAAATCCCTGACCGACCAAGAGCGCGATGAGGCGGTCGAGGAACGTATCGTAGTTTGCGGAGTCGAGGCCGAGTTCGCTGGACAGGTAGCGACCGAGTTTGCTGCGTTCGCCAAGGCTAAATCCCTCGGCGAGCCGTTGGGAGGCACCTTCGCGCACAAACCGGTTGGCGGTGCGCAACTCCGCGCCGGTGTCGTCCAGCCCCCAAAATTCGTTCAGGTGCTGTTCCGAACGGCGGCGGATTTGTTGCTGATTGGTTTCTTGCAAACTGCGGGCGGCGATGGCCAGTTTGCGGCGGAACTGGTCGAGGAATGCGCGAATGAGCCGTTCACGCCCGGTCGCGGCAAGGGCGGCGATGGCCGGATGAAACTGCCAGCGGGCGTTGTCGGCGCACAACGTCTCCAGCCCGCGATAGCCGACGCGGAGCAGGCCGACATTTTCCAAGTTTGGCTGTACGACGCGCCAACCGCGCCGCAAATCTTCGTAAATGCGATACTCGGTCAGTTCCACAAACACCCGCATCACTTCCTCGGCAGCGGGTGAGACGGGATCAAGTTCCGGGTTTTTGGCAACGCTGCGAACGGTCAGGCCGCTGGCGGCGACGACTGCCTCGGCGACACGGTCAAAGGTCAGTTCGTTGTCGCATTGCAACGCGGCGTGCAAGGCGCAACGCAGCAGCGAGACATGAATGAAATCGTTGAAATGACCGGATTGCAGGGATGCGTCCTGGCGATTGTCCGTGAACGTGAGCAGTTTGTCGCGTGCGCCTTCCATCCCGGCGGCGCGGCGAAGCAGGGAAGCCGCAAGTACGGTGGTCGCGCTGGTGCGCGCTTCACTGGATAGCGACGCCAGCTTGGAAAACTCCAGTTCGCGGCGTGAATAAAACTCGCCGCAATTGAGGCATAGCGAAAACGGCGCGGGCTGCCACCACATCTTGATGGCACCGGCGCGGGGCATGGTGAAGAAATCACCGTTGGGACTGACCCACACTGCCTGCGGCACCCGGTCGCGCCAAGACGGTTTGAGCCGCCCATTCCGGTCTTGCCATTCATCGGGGATGCGATCCTCACTCCAATCGTTTTCCAGCGGCGCGAGCATGAGATAACCGGCCTGCGAGCCTTCTTCGATAGTGTCCATGCCGACGGGATGGGCGCGATACGACGATCCATCACGGGCGCGGACAACATGGTAATAATCCTGCCCGCACTGGCGGCAGAACCGGATGGGCACGAACAAGCGACCCGGCCCGGCGAACGCCTGACCCTCAAGTGAGAATTGGCGCGTGGCCGCCGGTTCAAGGGTGGCATACACGGCGCGGCCCTGGCCGATGAACTGGTGCAACTTGAAGGCGAACGCTCGTCCGCCGTCCTCGCGAAACAATTCACCGCCGCGCGTCAGCAGTTCGCGCAAGCACTCGCGGGCGACTTCCGGTGTAACCCCGGTTAGCTCGGTTAACCGGGTGGCAGCATCCGTGAGCGTGCGCGGCACGCGACGACGCAAGCGTCCGTCTGCCTCCGGCTCGACGCCAAACTCACCTTCCGACCAGCGGGCCAAAGGGTGACGGCGAAAATCCACCAACGTTGCGGGCATCGGCGCGGTGAGCGACGCCGCCAATTCCTCACGTGAGGGAGTGCCGCCCAAAGTGAAAGGTTCGAGTGTTTCCTCGATGACCTGATTCTCCGTGATGGCCCGCCCGAAAACCTGTGACGCGAAGGCGGCGACGGTTTCCCGGCGTTCCAATGGCGTGGCCTCCCGGCTGGCGACCATCGTGGCGCTGGTGCCCACGCACACGACATCCGGTGCGGAGGAGCGTTCTTTGAGACGGCGGATGAGCATGGCCACATCCGCGCCCTGACGACCGCGATACGTATGCAATTCATCGAACACGAAATAGCGCAAGCCGTCCGGCCCTGCGGGTGGCAGCAAGCTTTGATCATCCGGGCGCACAAGCAACAGTTCCGCCATGACATAGTTGGTCAGCAGGATTTGCGGCGGATGGGTCTGCACCTCGCGCCGGGCATCGCCCTGCACGTCGCCGGTGTATTTGGCAAAACTGATGGGGAAACGCCGGCCAGTGCGCAATTCGTAGCCGCGTTTCAATTTTTTCAACGCCTCGACCTGCGAGTTCACCAACGCATTCATGGGATACACCACCAGCGCGGCGACGCGGTCGCGGGGGGTGGGATTACGCAGGAATGCATCAATGATGGGCAGGAAATAGGTGAGGCTCTTGCCCGAACCTGTGCCGCTGGTGACGACGTAACTTTCCCGGCGGCTGGCATGGTTCATCGCCTCGACTTGATGCTGGTAGAGAAAGAATGGTTCGCCGCGATCATTGCGGAAAATCTGCGCCGTTTCCGGAAGGATGACACCGCGCGCGGCGAGGTCGTCCACCGACGCGACGCGGGCATAGGACGGGCTGACTTGCAGCAACGCCTCCGGCCACAGCCGAGCCTCGTCCAGCAATTCGTGGTCAATGAACTCTCGGGCGCGATCATCGGCCACCGTGAAAAACGAGCGGACGAAATCTCGGTAGTCACCCATGACGCTGGAATGAAGGTTGAAAATGCTCATTGGCGATGCTTGTGCTGGTTCTTGCTGGCGCTACCGCTGATAATGAAGTTGGTGATGGTGATGCTCATAATTCTCACGGCAAAACTCTCCTTGGCCGGATTTGGCCGGATTCTGGCCGGATTCCAAGAACCCCTATAAAACAAGTGTTTTTCAGCAATCCCAGTCGTTGCGACCGGCCGCAAAACTCTCCTTGGCCGGATTTGGCCGGATTCTGGCCGGATATCATTCATGGGCTGTTTTTCCGGTCGGGCGATAGAAGGTAGCCGGGCCTTTGCCGGAACGCTCCAGCAGTCCCAGTTCTTCCAACTCGGCAAGGTCGCGCCTCGTCTGGCGGAGACTCACAGCAACCGATTGGGCATAGTCAGCCGCCTTGAAACTCTGCCCCGGTGCGAGCGATTTGAGAAAATCCTGCTGACGGGGCGTCACCTGACGAAGTGTGGCGAGGCTGGGCGCGCGAAACAAGGTGAGCGACACCATTCCTTGAGCCACCTTCCAAACGGGCGGGCTGGCCTTCAACGCGCGACAGGCTTCATCCAGCTTGCGCCCGCCGATGCCAAGTCGTTCCATGAGACTCCGCAGATAAAAGACCCGCGCGATGTCCGGGTTGGTCGGGTGCGATTCTTCTTTGGTCAGAATGTCCTTCTCCGTCCAGCCTGCGGGGAGCCGCCCTGGGTTTTGAATGACAAGATGCTCCGGGAAAATCTCGACCCGCAGTTGCCCGCCAGCGATGTCGTAGTCGCGATGCACCATGGCGTTGACCAACCCTTCACGCAGGGCAAACACCGCGTAAGCCGGGCGGTCTTCGCGCTCCAACCGGTCGGACTTGAAGCGGCCCGAAAAACCGGTCTGCTGCTGAATCACACTGACGGCCTGCCGCAGCACTCTTACGGCCGGGCCTTGCAAGGTCTGTTCGTGCAGCGACCGGCCTTGTTTATCCGAGGCATAGGCGATGACCCGCAAAACTACATTTGGCGACCAAGCGACCGGATCAGTTGCAAAAAGCACCATGGCCGCGTTCGTCAACTGGCCGTTGGTTTGGAGATAGAGCCGCCGCAGCAGTTCTTCATTCTTGTCCGGCACGACAATGCCGAAACGGCCTGCCTCGGCAATCTCCCGCCTCGCTTCGGAAAGTTCCGTGGGGTCGCAATCGGTGATCTCAAATCCCGGCAACGCTTCACGTTCCCAGCGTCCCTCGCGAGTCGCGCTGCGCTCCACCATGCGAACGCTTTCGTCTTCCGACGCCCGCAGGTCCTGCCGGCCCACGCGCACCCAGATTTTGCGGTTCAACGAATATGGCTTGTCCGCGCCGCGTGGAATCTCGACCAGCACCAGCCACTTTTCTCCAAACTTTTCGGCGGAAACCGACAGGAACGGACGTGGATTCAAGTGGCGCATTAGGAAATCGTTAAGACTCCTCGCTTTTGCATCCGCCCCGGGAACACCGGCCACCGTTTTCCGTGCATCCACTCCCCAGAGCACCGTCCCACCCTGTTGATTGAGCATGGCGCAAACCACTTCCGCCACGGATTCCACCGTCGTGTGCTGTGGCTTGAAGGCGACTTGTTCCGACTCGCCAGCCGCGATGAGATGGGTGATCAGGTTCATGACTGGCCTCTCTTCACGCGGATGGCCGCCGGATTGGAAATTCGGGACAAGTATTTCTGTTCCAGCTCCCGATAGCGGCGAAATTGCGCGGTTGCGAACAGCCGCGCGTCCTCGTCCGTGCCATAGGTTTGCACCCAGTTGCCACGGCGGTTTTTGACTTCCGGGATGTCGTGCCGCATCGCCAGTTCGTAGAGTTCCAGCACTCGAAGATCCGAAAGAATCGCGGTCGGTTCAAAGTTGATGCCGGACTTCAAGACGAACCGGGGCTTTTGGGTTTGGTCACGGAAAGGCTCCAACAGTTTGCGGGCGATGGCCACATGTTCGTGGACGAGAAACCAACGGGGCTTGTTCAGTTGGATCGCCTCGACCGCCTCGCGGTGAACGATGGAATGCGGGTTGCCATCCTCCTTGCCGGAACCGTACCGCGGCAGGATGATGCCGAGAAACACATCGCAATCCTGCACCGCCTTGAGGCAGTTCGACATGGCCGAAATATCCGGGTCAATCTCAATGGTGCCGTTGTGTGACATCAACACCTCGTAGCCGAAGTTGCCGAGAATGGCGTAGATGCTTTCCAGAAAATCCTCGTAGCCATAGACGACCGACGACACAAGGATGCGCAAGCGCCGCTGTTCCACTTTTATTTTGGCGGCTTTGGCTCCGGATTTGGGTTTGGCTGGTTTCGTGAGGGGCATGGCCTTGAAATTATGTTTTTATACTCTGAACGAGATCGGGGCAATCCAAATTGGCTGGCCTATACCAAGCTTCCAGCGCGAAGCGGCGGATGCGGTGTTCTGGGGAGTCCATATATAATTCTGTGATCGTGTCGCTATTGCGTGAGCCGGAAAAACTGTGATTGTAAAGATGGTGAGGGCGAGATGAAAAGCCAATCGCCATCCAATTGCGGCTGACCCGCAACTTGCGTCCACGAGCCATTAAGAGTTTGTGCAGTTTGCAGTTGCATCAGATTGAACCAGCGGGGCCATCGGATTTTCAGTTGCCCTCCTGCGGATGTGATTGCCAGCGTGGGGGTAACATTTGTGGCCTGCATCTGCCCCACTTGAAAATTCGACACGCGAATGGAAGAAGTTGGACCTCCCGCCGGATCAATCGTCGCGGTCACAACAAAATTTGTTTTCGAGGGATCGTCAGCGAGCAATAACCATCCTGAATCCTGCAAGCCGGACGAATAATCCTCCAACGCTTCCAGCACATTGGTGCCCTCCACAGCCAGGTCAAATGTGCCGTGAGCCGATGATAGGAACTGGTAATTAAAACGTATCAAGTCGAATCCGGCGGGCACCGTGACGGGCATCGAAACCCATGTTGGAGAACCAGTGATCAAAGTAAAACCGGTACTCGATACATCGGTAACTTTCGCCGGATTGCTCATGGTCAACTGCCTCGGATCTATCGGTAGATCGAGTTGCTGCTGATTTACCTTGGGGCGCCATTGGATTTCTTGGCCAGTCTTGAGGTCAACTCGGTCGCCTTGCCGCCAATTTGAAAAAGTCGGATGGTGGTCAGCGTATTCAACAGTTTGCATGAAACCCCATCCGTAGGGACCGACAACCGTCCCCTTGTAGAGTGGAGCCAGCGGGTTTGTGGTGGTCGCTTGATACCACATCCAAGGCCACGAATGGTCGCCTACACCGGAAGGCAAAATGCTGTTCAGGTCCAGATTGAAAGCCCAAGGCAGCGTCCAATCGGTCCCAAAAGTGCCGTTTGCAACATATTGTTCGGCCCAATCTGCATGGTCCCCCAACAGACAATACGTGCTCCCTTGCGCGTAGGCATCCAAGAACGTGGCGTGGATGTCCGTCGTCCGTCCCGCACCTGTGTCCAATTTTTTCACTGTATCGGTAATCGAGTCTATCACCCATGAACCCGCACTGTGGCCAATGACATGGATTGATTCGTAATCAAACTTTTGCACCAAGGTGCCAAACCAGCCTCCCAGCACGCCGCCGTTGCGCTGCGCTCCTTGAGGAAAAAGCGTGTTGGCCCGTTGCGGCCAGTTCAGCGCCACTACCTCCCAGCCTGTCGGTAGCGTGCTCCCATGCGTCAATTGCGTGTCGTTTTCGTTCCACGACAATGTAGACACTGGAATTTGTCTTGCTTGAAAACGGTTCGTGAGTTGCGCCCCAATGGCGTCCCGCATGTCATTGGGCCAGTCCGAGGCGGAACCCTTCCAGCCGTGGACGATGACCACGAGCCGGGGCTTGTTGGTGGATACCGCCGAAGCATAAACGGGATAATAGTTGTTGAAATACCAAAAACTGGAAAGCTGGATCAGGTTGGTCAGTACCCCAGTGCTGCCATCAAACTTGATCCCATAAATCCAAGGCTTGGACGAACTGGTGGAGTAGGGCAGTGGTGCACCCACCCACGAAACGCTTCGATCACTTTTTCGAAAGTCGGCGTAAGCCAGGCCGGCCGCCACCGTGTAATTCTTCGTTACATCATAATCTTCAATCGTCACTGATCCAAAATAGTGGTCCTCGGCGTGGGCCATGAACCGGATGCTGCCTTGAATATCAGCGGACGTGGACTCGAAAACATTCCCGACATCAGTGGGATTGTATGGTGAGACGGCCAATGAAACAACGCAGGTATAATTAATTGTTTGCCACCAGCCGGAGGGGTCGACGTAGGACTTTGTGCCTCGCCCCGAACTCGTCACCGTAACATTTTGGTTCGAAGAAATGGCTTGGAGGCTTGTGGCCGCTAAACAGAGTACGGCCACCAGCGCGAAAAATCTTGTTAGCGTCTTCATGATCAGGCGTCCAGTTCCGCCAATTCCTGGTCAATGAACTCACGAGTGCGGGCGTCGGCGACCGTGAAAAATGAGCGGACGAAATCGCGGTAATCCTCAACGACGGTGGAATGGAGGCGGAAAATACTCATTGGGTCAAATTATATCTGACAGGCTTGTCGTGGTGTCTTTCCATTGCCGGGGTGACTCTTCCGGTGTGAAGACCTCCAATGCTACCCGATATGCCGCCGCAGCTTCGCCTTTAAGCCGCTTTTGGTCGTCCGCGTCCACTCGAATACTCTGCGCCCGGAGCGCGTCACCGAGGTTTTTGTGGGTTGCCGCCCAAAGATATGGAAAATCGCCAATTGTGAAGATTTCCAACGCGGAGTTGTGCGCCTGGATGGCCTTTGCCAGCAGATTTGCTGCTTCCTGGGCTGGTGCTTGTTCTGCCTGCGCGCGCAGAGTCACACCAAGGCTGTCGATGGCGAAAGCCCATGGTTGCGGCAAGTCGGCGCGGGTCAGCACTGTGAGAGCATGTTCATGCATACGGATAGCTTGCTCGAAAAGTACGGCTTTTTCGGGAAGGGCCAGCAGCAAGGCCTGCTCCCGAAGGGTGACCGCCCTGTCATTCTGCGTCATTGCCCACTGCTGCGGCAACGTCTCACGGGACCTCACTTCCATTGCGAGTTCATAGGCCTTGATGGCTTCTCGCAGCAACGTGGCGCGGTTTTGTTTTGACTCGCGAAGCGCCAGCTCCCTGGAGGCATTGCCCAAACTGTTTTGCGTCATGGCCCAATCCAGCGGGAAATCTTCGCGCGTGAAAACCTTTAATGCCTGGACCAATGTCGTTTTCGCTTCGAGGATTGGCCCCACCCCCTCGTCGGCAAGACAGCCTTGTAATAGAAGCGCGCCCGCCAGGTCGCTCAAAACCGCTGCCCGCTGCGGCGGGAATTCGTATTCGCTGTAAGTTTTCAATGCGGCACGATAATTTTCCAGTGCTTCCTTGAGCATGGGGCCGCCTCCGCGGCCCACGCGGCGCCAGCCGGCTTCCCTTAGCGCGCTGCCCAGATTGGATTGCGCCATGCTGATTTGCCCTCGTAGCCGTAATTCCACCGCCACTTTCAACGCCTCGCGGCTGGCCGCCACCGCCGCACTGAGGTGGCTGGCCGCTTCCGGGCCGGCTTGCCTTGCGCCGAGTTCCATCAACGCCATCCCCAGGTTGTTCTGGGCCACTCCCCACGCAGCCGCGTCTTTTTCCGGCTTCCTGACTCGCAACGCCGCGTGATGCGCCATTTCCGCCTGGGTCAGGAGCCGGATGCAATCCGGCCCGGCTACCCGCAACCCGTGGTCGCGGGCGGCATTCCCAAAATTATTCTGCACCGTGGCCCAATCCTCGGGAAACAATTGTTCGTTGAAAATGCCCAGCGCCAACTGAAATGCCGACTCTGCTTGGATCAAAAATTCCAACGCCGTTGTGCCGGGACATCGTTCGGCGCGCTGGGTCAAAAGGTTTCCCAGGTTATGCAGGACGTCCCCCCTTTCCTTTTCGGAATCGGCGCCGGTAAATTCTGTCAATGAATCACGGAATGCGCTCTCAGCCTCAATGAGCATGTTCAGTCCTTCGGGGCCGCCGCTCCGGCCGCCTTGTTCGCTCAACGCCACGCCCAGATTGGTCTTCAATCGCGCCCATCGCTTGGCATTCTTGTCGCGGGTGATGACGGTCAATACTTTTTGAAGGCAGGCCGCGGCGCGGCCCAGGTCGCTGCCGGGTAGATTCATTGCCAGCCTCAGTATTTCGGTTCCGAGCACGGCCAGACCGGTGGCTTGCACCTCATTCAGGTTTTTCGCCGTCTCAACACCGGTAAGTACCCACCAGTCCGTCAATTGATGATGGTCTTCGATACGCCGCGCCGCCGCCGCTTCACCCGCCAGCTTGCTCCAGGCGGTCATCGCTTTCTTCGGGTCCAATTGGTACGAATGAAACCAGGCCAGGCCGGCAAATTCATCGGTCTCTTTCTCCGAACGGTCTTGCCATAGCTTTTGCCACTCTTGATGCTGCTCGTTTACTTCGTCCGGCTCGGAATATCTGGACACCTGCAGCAGGGCCTCGCGTACGCGGGGATGCACCACCAGCCAGCCCGCGCGCACGGATTTTTGGATAAAGGTAAATTCCAGGATTTGCTTGCGCTCCTCCTTGTTGGTGTCCCGATCCGGACTACAGATTTGTTTCAGCGCTTTTTCGTCAAAACGCGGCGTTCGCGCGAGACGGACCATGCGCCGTTCTTCGGTAGGTGTTCGCATTGACTGGAGGAAGCGCATCGCCAGCTTGTCGAGCTGCCCCGGCGGTAGTTTGAGCGTGTCTGGCGAAATCTCTTTCCCCGCGCTTTTTCCTGCAGCGACCGTGTCGGCGAGCAGGCCAAGACTCAAGACGTGATAACGCTTCGACCCGCTGTCTGCTTCATCTGCGGCCGAATGAAGAATCGCCTCTTGCATGGCGAGGTCGGTCACGCCCTTCTTCCGAAGGTACGCCTTCGCTTCTGGCTCAGGAAAACCACCCAGCAAGTGTTGTTCGAGTGCTTGCACCTCACGGATCTCCGACAAATATTCGCACCAATGGCTCAGCGGTTCCCTCCCCAACAGCACTATTTGTACAAATGGCTGCTGCTCGGGCCCGCGCAATGCTTTCCAAAACTCAAATATCCAGCATTCCCGCTCGGTAAATTCTTGCAGGCCCGACTGTCCCGTGCGCCGAAGGTGCTCGATGGTATCCAGCACAATCAACGCCCGGCAGGCTTTGCCCGGCCGTTTCGGCAGCCGCTCGGCGAGGTCCTCGCCGAGCAGGCCGATCAGTCGGGCCGCGAGTCGGTTCGGGCTGGCCACACTCAGCTCGCCGATAAGCTGTTTGCCGGCCGGTGTTTTTTGGTATTCCCTGTAAACCTTTTGCCGCGCCGGCAGGTGCGTGCGGTCCCAGCCCATCCTGACCAGTTTGACCAGAAAGCCAATTCCAAGAGGAGCCACCTCCGCCAGTTCTGCCGCCTCCTCGAGCGTGTCCACCACCCCCTCTTCAATCAGGTCTTCCGCGTCAGATTCCTCGCGTTCGCCTGACCGCATCTGTGCCACTTGGTCTTGCCGCTTCAGCAGGGCGGCGTAAGCCAGTTCAAAGCGCGGACAGATCATTTTCAATTGACGGGCGATTTCCAGCAAGGGGGCCAAAGGCGGATGCTGGGTGAGGGGATTGCTTACTGTGCCCGTTTCAAAATCAATAAAAGCCGAGGGCAGTTCGCGCTGAAAAATCTGCCGCAGCCGGGCGGCCAGCACCGATTTTCCCGCCCCGCCCACCCCGTAAAACATCAACATTGGCATTGCTGATTGGGCCGCCGCGTCCACCTGTTTCCGGATCAGGCCGGCGGCTTCGTCGCGGTCAGTGAAATTTCGCAGATCTTCCTCAAGCTGCGCCTGGATTTGGTCGTCGCCGTTCATAATTTTAGGCGCACGCCTCCAGAACCAGCCGCCGGGTGCGGTATTCGCCTTATTTGGCTGTCTCCTTTTCCTTGAGCATGCGGAAAGTTTCGCCGGGGAAGTCCGGGCCGTAATCGTCTGCCGGGTCCAGGCCGCACGCCCGTCGGGTCGAGGATGTAGCTCTGGCTCATCATAAGGTAATTGTGGCTTGAATCCGCTGTTTCAATTTTTCACGCAAATCAGCCGGGGTGTCCCAGCTAATGTGATTGTATTGGCGGGTATCGAAATGGGCTTTAGGTAATTCATCCTGGCGACAGGTGAAGATGACAGGTCGACCTAGGCCCATCATCATGCCAGCCTCAAAATACACGCCGTTGCGGTGCAGGGTGAAATCCGCGACTAGGAATTTGCTTTTTCGAATTTCAGCGATAATCACGTCGCAGATCTTTTCATTGTGCTGCTTCCGATCCACGCGAAGTGCGTCGAGGCCGCAATCCTCAATGCCCAATTTGAGGCCGTCCGTCCACGCCTGTTCAAGGGTCTGATCGAAGGACATTGCGACGAATACTTGTTTGTTCAGATGGCCGAAGAGACCTCGCTGCAAATCCGCGGCACGGTTAAACCCTTTCGCCGTAAGTGAAATTTCGGTAGGCAAGGAAGTCGTCTTCCCCTTGATGTGTCCCTCTTGTGCGAACTGCTCAATTAAGAAAAACACCTCACCTGAATTTTGTGCAAAGAGCAAGGGATTAACGCCTTCGGAACCGATCTTGATCTGTTGCCCCAAGTGTTTGGTTACCGCCGCCAAATTAAGCAGAGCACAATCCAATCGTTCGGGCACGGTTTTTGGGAACGTTTCAATGGCCGCATCCATCCCCACGCTGCCAGCCGGTGCATCTGTTTGAAATGACTGCCCTGTCGGAGTTGGCTTGGTAAGAATTTGTTGCGACGAATAGAATGTTGGGGTATTTCCAAGTCGGTTTTGCACGAATACGTAAGCTGCCAGTTTCCAACCATTTTCTCCGATTGCAGACAACGCCGGCCCGGTCATCGCAAATTTCCCGCAATTATTGCACTCGAAAGCCGAGGAATTGCGTTCAACGGCAGGATAACTTTTAACGTCTCGATTTTTGCACAGTGGACAATCCATAAAATTAGTTTGGCGGCAGTTTATCCCACGCCTCCAGCACCAGCTTGCGGGTGCGGTATTCGCCGTATTTGGCGGTTTCCTTTTCCTTGAGGACGCGAAAGGTTTCGCCGGGGAAGTCTGGGCCGTATACGTCCGCTGGGTCGAGGATGTGGCGCAACTCGTCCCGCGTTAGGCCATAGGCGCGGAAATACCAGGCGTCCAGTTCCGCCCCGAGGAACGCCCTCCACTCCGCTTCCGGGAGATTACATGTTGTTATGACATCTGCATTCATCCTAGTTCAATGCCAAGCTGCTGGCACTATGGAGCGAAGAATCAATTCCAACAATGGCAGCGCGTTCTCGACAACTTTTTCGTCTGCAGCATCGTCAAAGCGTTTGCCGCCATGTGAGAGGTTGTTTCTTACGGTATAGAGCAGAAATAGAATTTGCCGTGAAAGCAGATACACATCGGCTTCGGAAGCACCGCCTGCTTTGAATCGAGCATAAGCCGGTTTGTCGATTGGTGACCAAACAGGATTATTTACTTCGACGGTGCGAGTGATGCTCAGGACGCCATTCAACACCTGACCAGAAGCATCGTGCTGAATTGGGCCGTGCCCATCCAATTCCGGTGTCCGGTTAACGAAAAACTCTGTGTTCGGGCATTCAACCAGCTCCATCCTCAAGCCTTGATCAAAATGAGTAAACATGTGATCGAGTTCATCACGTTCGCGAGAGACTTTTAAAACTTTGGGAATCCGAACACTTCCGTTCGCAATGCTTGTAACGACACCGTTGACACGCTCCAAGGTGATTTGATTTTTCCCATCAAGGTCGAAAATGGTGACGTAGCAGTTATTAAACGCAGTCCAGTAGGCTGTGAACCGCGCGAAAGGATTGTCACATTTTCGACCAAATGCGACATTCGCGTAAGCAACTCTCGCTTCGTAGTCAAATAGGGTGCGCATATTTCAGTTTGGTTGTGCCGGCAATTTATCCCACGCATCTATACCGCCGGCATGGAGATTTCGGATGGTCATAATTCAATCTTCAACAGCCGTTCCTCCGGTTTTGCCCCATTGAGAACCGGATCAAGCAGCCAGCGACTTTCGTATTGCATGTCCGTTGGTGGCGGCGTGGTGGTCGTGACGATATATTGAAAGTTCGGCTCCTTTCCCTGGCCAAAACTGTCCTCTAAGCGTTTGGCATACAGAAAGAATCGTTCGTAGATAATCCGCGCCATGTCCCCCTCGCGCGGGCCATCATGAATGAGAAATCGCGGATGATGACTTCGCCCTTCAATGCTCGACACCATGGTGGCTAGATCGAATGCAATCGTCTTTATGGTTTCCAGCGCCGCACCGGAAAGATCGCCGTTGCGTTCCACTTTGAGAGAAATCCCTCGGTCTGACAGCGAAGCTGTGGCGGTCACACTGCCGCCCATCACGGCGCGCACCACATCTGCGAACAAATATGAAAACGTCGTTTCAGCCGTCGCTTGTGTGGCGCGTAGCGTGTCGATTTCATGCTTCAGCTTCTCACTCCTGGAGTTCAATTCAGCGATCTCTGTCTCGCGGTTAGCCACATGCTTTCGCGACTGCTCGGCTTCTTTAATGCGTTCGATGCCCGCAGTGAGGCGAGCCAATTCTCCCCGAATGCCATTGGCTTCCGATTGGTCGCGGGCCTGTGCTACCGAGTAGGCTTGAAAGGTTTCTTCCTGCCTCGCCTCCGCATGTTCCGAAGCGGTTTGTTTCTGTGCGCGCTCGGATTTCAACCCTTCAATCTGCGCCTTGAACCGGTCACCTTCCAACTGGAGTTCGCCCAACTCCGTTTCACTTACCATCGAAGCCCCTTTTGATTCCTCAACGCAACCGCGTTTGATCGCGTGGGGGAGAGAGTGTGGACAGAAGCCTTGGGCTTTGCGGGACGGATCATTCATACCCGCTTCCATTTGCTTCTGCCATTGGCTCTGGGTCTCAACCCATAATTTTTCCAACTGCGGAATTTCCTGTTCAATGGACTGGATGCGGGCGCGCAACGTCGCCGCTTCATTTACACTCCTTTGCCATTGCAGACGTGAATTTCGCACCTCCTCACTTTCCCCGGCGGATTCGAGGATCGCCAGACGATTTTGGCGTCCGGTTTGCAGCGATTCGATTTGGGTTTGCAGACCCTTCAGGTCTTTCAAGTCAGCGCCTGTCACTTTGGCCGTATCCAGCGTCCGGCGGAGCCTGGTTTCGTCGGTCTGGGCGAGAGCTTGGAGCCGGGGAAGTTCAGTCTGTTTATCTTCCGCGTCGGCATTGTTCTTTTCCAGCTTGCTGCGCACATCTTTTTCCTCACGCGCCAGCAACCGCAACACGGCACGCATCAGCGTCTGTTGTTCTGACACGCTGGTCTTGGGCGCGTCGGCTTCGCTCAACGAATCACGCCAGTCCGTAATGCTCGAAAACCGGCTTTCCTGATCGCGCGCCAGCCAGGGAAGCAAATGTCGCCAGCCCAGCGTCGAATCGTTGTCGCCTTGCTCTTTCACCACTGCGCCGCAACAGGCGGCTTCAAGCGCACTGGTATACTTCCCAAAATCATCTGTCTCCGGTTTTGCTGGCAGATAATCGTCAATGGTGCATCCCTTGAGTGCGAACCGATGCAAACGCGGCGTCAGCGGGCGAGCGACCAGCCATAATTGTTTATCCACCATCACTTCGCCCAGTACCCAAAGTTCATCAAATTTGCGCGCAACCGCTTCCATCAATGCCTTCGTCCCGTAATTTGGTTCGCCCAGCAGATAGCGCAGCAACCGGCAAAACAGCGTCTTCCCCGACGCGTGCCCCGACAGGCCGTCACCGTAAAGGACAACTTCCGCTGTGGAATCTTCCGGCGGCGCCCACAGGATGTTCAACCCAAGGTGGAGCTTGATACGCCGGACCCGGTTGACATCCCCCGGCTCAAGCCGTTTCAGGATGGCAAGCTGCCTGACCCAGACGACTGGTTCCGGTCGCTGCGAATCAGGTAACAATTCGCGGGAGAATTTTTCCAAAAATGTCATTTGGGCTGTCATATTGCCTCCAGTTTTTCCAAACATCGTGTCTCGTCGGTCGTCAGCGGCACACGCTGCTCATCCGCACTCAGTGCATCAACCACGGCAAGCGCGAAACGCGCGTCGGAAATGGCTTGTGGAAATCGCCGGCCTGGCGTTTTGAGCAATTCAATCACCCGAATGCCGTGCTCGCGGTAAAGCCTCATCGTTCGGTCTTCACAAAAGCCTGACAGCCGATCAAAAAACTCCTCCATCAAAAACGAATCACAGAAATCCTTCCGCCACTTGTGTGCCACCACGCCAAATGTCTCCGTGCCCAGACGATGAAGGGTGTCAGGGGAGGCGAGCAACCGGCACGCCTTACGGAAACGCTCAAAATCCATTCGACCTTCGCTTTGAGCGAGCAGTTCCGTCATAACGGCAACCCGGTAAAAGGCTGGCTGGCTGAACGGCTGGCGCGGGCCGGCCGAAAGAATTTCTTTTTTCCAATCCGCTGCTGGCACAGTCACAGCGGCAGGTTGGCCGGACACGAGCCTATCCCACGCTTCCAGCACCAGCCGCCGCGTGCGGTACTCGCCGTATTTGGCGGTTTCCTTTTCCTTGAGCACTCGGAATGTTTCGCCGGGGAAGTCGGGGCCGTACACGTCCGCCGGGTCGAGGATGTAGCGCAGCTCGTCCCGCGTTAGGCCGTAGGCGCGGGCATACCATGCGTCCAGTTCCGCCCGCAGTAACGCCCGCCGCGCCTCGTCCCAGCAATACGGCGCACGGGGGATAGTCGCGGCGAGGGGCGACGCGGCGGCGCGAAGTGCATCCGCCAGCGGCTGCATGTCGTTCGCCGTATAGACCAATTCCAACACCCGCGACGCCACATATGCCACATCCGCCGCCCGGTAGAAACTCGGCGGAAGAACAGGAAGTTGCTGGGTAACGAAGTAATTGAAGTTCACGCCACCAAGTTTCTGCCGTGCAACATAGTCAAATATCAGCGAGTTTAGATTGGCGAGAAGACAGGCCAAAACCGGTTCAGGCCACTGCTCCGAAAAGACGAAGCAATGGATAGATTCGGTTGTCCCCGCCAGCGGAAGAATGGTTGCGATATGAGTTCGTTCGTTCGAGGCGCTGGTGACTTTTTTTTGCACCAAGAGCCAGTTCGCGTGCCAATTATTGCCCGCAAGGCGCGTTTTGACCGCGGACTCTGCGACCCAGTATTGCGGTGTTGCTGTCAAATGCGGATCAGCTTTTTCAATGTCGGGTATGATTTCAGCCTGTGCGGGGCGTTTAAGGTTCTCAGGCCGAACGACTACGCGGGCAAGCCTGTGGTCGAACTGTTGAAACATCTTGCCTTCGTAAACAGGAACACATCTCTGCCCCGTGCTTTCTAATTTTGCTTTGTCATTCTCGCAGAGAAGATTCCAATCCCCCCCATAGGGGTCTATCATGCGCAAGAAATTGATCGACCAAGGGTTTAGATGTTTGGCCTCATCGACCAAAACGGGAACAAGTTTGTAGATTTTGCGCGTCAGTTCTGCGTCGGAACGTGTTCGGAAAACTGGACAAGTGCGAGTGTTTGGATTCAGAAGTTCAAAATCCTGTGCCGCGAGAGTGAATGAACGCCCTCCTTCACGGATTTGTCCAAAGTTGCGGATGTAGAAAGACAGTTTGGTTTCCTTCACAGGCGCACCTTCACCCGCAACGACGAGCGCACAAAACTTGAACGAGTGATGGACCGCCGGAAAAAGGAACTCTTCGTTCTCAAAGCCGATTAGCGTGGCAAGCTGGCCTCGACTCACAAGGTCGCTGAAGAATCGCTTGGTGGTGTCATCCGTCGCAATGCCAGTGGGCAAGATGATGCCAGCGCGTCCGGTTGTGCTCACCAGCCGGCGGATGGTTTCGGCAAATACTGCGTAGGTGTTAATGTCGCCGGCGGCGGTCATTGGAAAGCGTTCGCTTTGATGTAGGAATTTGCTCACGCAATCGGCGTTGTGGAGAGCGGTAATGAACTCTGAGTGGAGCGCGGGGGTTTTGTCGGCGAGCTCCTTAATGAGCTTCGCGGCAACGACTTTGTTGGTTGCTGTGGCGATGCGGGCATCACGGACGGCAAAGAACTCCGTCTCCTGAAGCTTGATCCGTTCCCACGGCGGGTTGGAAAGGATCACGTTGAATCCGCCAGCGGCAAACACTTCGGGAAATTCCAGCGGCCAATGAAAGAATGGCTGGCGGAGCGCGAGGGTCCCGGCATTGCCGAGAAGCCGCGAGTCAATCGGCCTGCCGCTGAGATGGTCGGCGAGGGCAGCGGACGTGATGACCACGGAATCGGCCGCCAGCGTTTGGAAGAAGGCCGCCGTCCAGAGGTCGCACGCCTGTTTCTGGCGTTGCCAGGCCGGGTCGCGGTGGCTGGCCTCGAACAGTTCCTTTTTGCGGCGGATGAGTTCCGGCGAGTCGTCGGGAATGGCGTCCACGTCGCGGCTGTGGCGGGACAGAACGTCTGTGGCGCTATTATCGCGGACGGCAAAAAGGTCCTGCATTTCGCCACCCCGTTCCGCTTTATTCCTTTTGGCAGCGGCGCGGGCGGTGGATTTTTCATCGCCTTCGCACGGGTCAAACGCCTTGTCCGGGATGCCCTGCTTGAGCACGCCGAGATCAAACACGCCGACGAGCGAATCGCCGCAGCGGATGCGGTGGTCGAGAAACGTGAGCGGTTTGCCGGCGGTGTGGCTTTCCAGCCAGAGCGCGACGCGGCAGAGGTCCACAGCGAGCGGGTTGCGGTCCACGCCGTAAATGCAATGGCTGATGACATCCCGGATGGATTCTCGGATGCGTTCTGGGGCGGGTTCTTCCTCGCCGGTGCGGAGTTTGGCGAGTTCCTTGCCCACGCGCCGGCCAGCGGCGAGGAGCATGTGACCAGAGCCGCAGGCGACGTCAATGATTTTCAGGGACAAGAGCGCGGCCTGCTGGTGGTTCGTGCCGTTGGATGGCTCCCGCGGGCGAGGGGCGTCAACCTTTGCAGCCTCGGCAAGGCGTTGGCGAACGACGGGCATCAGCGCGCTTTCGATAAGTTCGTTCACCAGTTCCGGCGGCGTGTAGAATGAGCCGGTGGTTTTGCGTTCCGAGCCGAAGATGAGGTCGAAGTGCAACAGCCCAGCGGCATCGGTGGCCAGGTCGGGATGAAATTCGAGCAGGCTTTCATAGACCGAGCCGAGTTCCTCGACATCGAGCGCGGAGTAATTGACGCGGCGTGCCGGTGCGCCCTGGCGTTCCTGATAATAGGCGAGATGCCAGAAGGCGTGAAGCAGGTCGCGGTTGCTCAAAGTGCAGCCGTCGAGCGTTTGCGGGGCAAACAACTCACCGTTGAGCGGAGCGAGATCGAGAATTTTCGCGAGTTTATCGTCACCGAAAAGTTTCCAAAGCGTGCGCAGACTCAACCAGAGGTCGGAGTGATCCGTCCACGCGGCCTGCACATCGAGCATCCGGCGGAGGCGGGCGATTCCGTAGTGGTCGCGATAGATTTGGTTCGGGCTGATGAGGCCACGATCTTCCGAGACGAGCAGGAACAGGAAACGGTAAACGATGCGGAACAATTGGCGGTAGAACTGCGCGGGCGCGAGTTGCTGGGATTTGAGTTTCTGGCGGAGTTCTTCGTTGTCCTTGTGCGTGAGGAAACCGTTGCCCAAAAGTTTGAGACATTCCTCAACGCCATCGCGCAGATGTTCGCGCACGCGCCCGCCCTGTTCGATGGTCTGCGCGTAGTATTTTTCCAGCAGACATTCGTTGGCGTCGGCCATGCCGCGTGGCAAGCGGGTGCAATGGATGAGCCGGTAGAGCGCCGCGAAATCGTGGAACCGTTGTTCCTCGAAAATCGCCTGAAGATCAAACTCAATGTAAGCTTGCCGGCGGACAAGCGAGGAATCGCGGAGCAACCGGAGCGTGAGGCCATTGGTGACGATGCCCCAGACGTGCTCGGTGCGGTTGAGATATTCCTGAACGAGTGAGTGTGGAGCCAAGCGCGGGCGTCCGCTGGGCGGCACGCGGCCAAGTTCCTGCCCTGCACCGACAACATGAATGGGCGGCGAGTCTTCCGGTTCGCCGGTCCGGTGGGAGACGGCGAACGACTGGCCGTCCACTTCGAAGGCGCGGGAATTGTAACGCACCTGATAGCCGAGCAATGCGAGGAACGGCAGCACCCATTGGTCGCGAGTGACCGTGGTGCCAAGGTCGTTTTCGGGCAGCCGCGTGAGACGGCTTTTGAAAACGCCCCACAACGCCCGCGAATCAGCGAACACTGCGGCAATCTCGTCGGTGAGATTGCGCTTTGGCTCAAGCCCGAAGTCAGCGGGCTTCTGCCCCGGCACGTCCGCAGCAATCACTTGGTCAAGCAACTCCGGGCCGAGCAGGCCGCCTTCAATTCGGATGGAGGGAAAGGAGGCCATTTAGGATCCCGATTCCAATGCTTTTCGCTGGTTTCGCTTCTCAAAAAAGACACTGGCGATGTATGAAGTAGCTATACCCGTAAGAAAACTAAAGCCCCAGCCAAGAGCGGTATTCCACCATTTATCTGACTTGTATTTTTGTATTAATAATTCGATCGCAGCATCGTTTGACTTTTGCAATTCTTTAGCGGCAGCGTTTTGTCTATTGATTTCGCGGGTTGCATTTTCGGTTGCAACCATATCATCCCTAACTTTACTCAAGCTTCCTTCTAAATCACGAATACTGGACAATGCAGCTTCTACATTTTGGATTCGTGCATCAAGTGGCTGAGATTTTTTCCATGGAAACCAGATGATGGCCAAGGTGACGAGAATTACCAAAATCGCACCAGAGCCTTTTATCTTTTCAAATAAAAGTCGCTGCCGGACAGGTTTTAGGTGTTTTTCTGCAATCTCACTGTGTTTGGAAAGCAGTTTTTGGAGTTCATCGTGGGCAATTATTTCAAGGTGATATCCGAGCTTTGATAATTGAATTGTATTAGCCTGCTGTTCGGTTATCCGCGCCGATGTCACAAAGAGCAGATCCCAGGGCGACTGGAAGCCATACTTTGGCTGGTTATCAAAAATCTCCCTTACGGCTTGCGAATTAAGTTCCCGCCGGTGCTTGATTATAACGCCAATATGTTTTTCTTCTTTTGTTGCTATAAAATCCACGCCTTGGGCCAATACAATATTGTCTGAAAATTTATAGCCTTCGGCTGACAGAAGTTCCATCACCAGTTTTTCAAACTGGTCTGGCTTCAGTTGATAGAGTAAATCTGAATTATCGGCAGGATTTCTCATGGATTTTCAATCAAAGGCTGAAGCACGAGCAGGCCGAGCAAGTCGGGCGGCAACTGCGGCTTGACGGTGAGGCCGCGCACGCGCATGGAAACTGCCTTCCTGATGCGGCGATGGGCTTCGGTCAGCGCCTCGGCGCGACCAGTGATGTTTTCCTTGATGGCCGAATCGAGTTTGTCCCAGCCAATAAGGGCGGCGGAAACGAGTTCACTTTTCTCCGCGCTGCCGATATTCGCGTCGGCTTGTGCTTTTTCAAGCAGCGTGAGGACTTCGTCACCGGCCAACCAAACGGGTTTGACTGCAGTTCCGGTGTGACCGACGACCAGCACTTCCTCGGCGAGCATCGGCGTGCGGTCGGGTTGCTCGATCAGGAAGCGCAGCCGCAGCAAATAAAGATGAGTCAACCTGGAGACGGCGCGGGTGCGCATCGCGCCGCAACGTGAGGCGCGGGCGTCGGCGCCCTTAGTGAGCGCCTCCTCCATGAGAAATTGCGCGAGCGTGGCGACGAAACAGTGATTGCGTCCCAAGTATTCCGCGCCTTCCGGTGTGGGCGAGATGAAACTGACAAACCAGTGTCCGGTTTTGGTGGTCGGCAATGCGGCGGCGATGGCGGTGGGCAGGCTGGCGCGGGCTTCCGGGCTAACGATGATGCGAAAAATGTTCGGGCGACGGTCGGGTGCGATCTGCACGCCAAGCCGCTGGGCCGAGCTCAAGACAAACAGTCGGACGGCCTCCGGGTCGCCCAAAACGGCGTCGGTGGCTTCAAGTTCCTGGCGGACTTCTTCGGGCTTTAAGGCACGCTGAGCAAAGCGGGTGCGGTTTTCCTTTTCCCGTGCCACGTCGAGATCCCAGCTCCGGTGCAACGCAGCGACTTCGGGGATTTCCAAGCCGAGTTCCATCTGCGGAATGGCTTCCTCAACCGTGCGACCACGGAAAAACAGCGCCTTCAGGACGGCCTGCGTCACCGATTCGCTTTCCTCCGGTACGGGGACGTGCGTGCCCAGCGCCTGATGAATCTGTCGCGCCTTGTTGAGCAGCACGCGAATCACGACGCCGTCCACGGGATTGTCAGGGCTGAAATAGCGGATGGTCTTGACGGTCTTGGACAGCGTCTGCCCGAAACGATCCACTCGGCCTTCGCGCTGCTCCAGCCGGTTGGGATTCCACGGCAGATCGTAATGCAGCGCGGCGTTGAATGCGTTTTGGAGGTTGATGCCTTCGCTCAAGCAGTCCGTAGCGACCAGCACACGGCGTTTTTCCTCGGTGAGTTCGGCGACCTTGGCGCGGCGTTCGTCGTCGCTCAACATCCCGGTGATGGAGGCGACGCGGATATCGGCAAACTCGCGGCTCAAGGCACGTTGCAAGCCCTCGGCGACATAATCGGCGGTGGCGATGTAACGGCACCAGACGATTGGGTAAAAGCCTTCGCGGAGCAGGCCGGCGACCAGTTTGGCGCAACCGGCGAGCTTGGTATCGTCCGGCGTAAGCGCAATGGCCGCGGCGAGGCGGGAGAGTTCACGGAGTTTGCGGCGGTCGGCGTCGGGCAAGGTTTGTTCCGCCGATTCGACCGGCGGCGTGGGCTGGCTGTCGTCGGTCTGCTCGTTGGACGATTCAAAAATATTCTGGCTGAATTCAACTTCATCTTCCGACTGAGGCAAAGCGCCGTCGCGCCGGTCCAAGGCGGCGATGGCAGCCGCCGGGCTGGACATAACGCAGCGGAGCAATGCGAGCGCGGCCCAATAGCGAACGCGCTGCTGGCGTTTGCCGAGAGATTGGCCGCCGCGCACGAGTTCGGTGCAAAATTCGTAGGTGTCCTGAAACAGTTTTCCGTATTTTTCGGACAGGGGATAATGCTCATCGGACGGCACGCGCTTGGGAAAACAATGTTCGGCTTCCCAATCTTTTTCGATGTCCCTGCGTGTGCGTTGAACGAAATGCCGGGCGAGTTCAATGCGTTGCGGTTCCGTGAGTGCGGTGATTTCGTAACCGGCAAATTCCGGCCGGAGCAGCGCGAGCAGCGAACTGAACGCTTCCTGGACGCCGCTGTGTGGCGTGGCGGTCAGCAAAACCATGTGGCGCGACGGCTCGGCGGCGAGGTCTTTCAGTAGTTCGTGGCGCTGTTGCTGGTTGCTGGTGCTGCCGGCGGCGGACGCCGCGCCGTGCGCCTCGTCCACAATGACGAAGTCGGGGCAATGCTGGATGAAATTGTCGCGTTTCCGGTCGCCCTTCACGAAATCAATGCTGACTACCTGGATCGGGTAGTAGCTGAAGATGCTGCCCGCACCTGCGGGGATACACCGCTCAAGTTGGTTCACCGTGCCAGAGCGGATGATCACCGCATCGAGGCTGAACTTTTCACTGAGTTCCTTTTGCCATTGCTCGCAAAGGTAGGGCGGACACAGGACGCAGAGGCCTTTGATTTCGCCGCGATCCAACAATTCGCGCACTATGAGGAGTCCCTCGACGGTTTTCCCGACGCCAACGTCATCGGCGATGAGCATCCGCACCGTTTCGAGGCGCAAGGCCATGAGCAACGGCACGAACTGGTAGGTGCGCGGGCGGACGGACACACGGCCCAACGAGCGGAGCGGCGTTGCGCCTTCCCGCAAAGTGAGCCGAGCCGCTTGCCAGAGCAGGTGCGCACCAGCGACGTTTGAAATGTCGCTGGGGTTCGGCGGTGGGAATTTTGCGGAATTGACGCGCTCTTCAGGGCACGAATAGCCGACCAAATCCGTGAGCCCCTTGTGAATCGCCACCACCTCGTCAGTCGCGCCGGTCAACGGCCGCAGACGCAAAAGATTTTCCTGGTCGCTCGGCAAGAGCACCCATTCGCGATTACGGCATCTGACAATAGAACCCGGAGTCATGCTGAGGCGGTAATCACCGCCGCTGGATTTGTCATTGCTGAGAATGAGGCAAAAGCCGCCGGACCGCACGAATAAATTTTAGGTGGCGATGCAGATGCACGCGCTCGCTCTGCAGCAACAACCCGTTGGACTGGCCAAGAATTTCTTTCGCTGTTTCCAGCGCCAGATTCGTGCCGTCTTTGGCATACGGCTTCTGCACATCCAGCGCCACAGCCTGAACTCACCCTCGTGGATTAAATTTCTGCATTTGCCAGGCGAGTGGCAATAAAGGTGGTAAAGGCCAAACATTATGGCCAAGACCGGAACGCAATTCTTTGAGCCACCGTGATCTGGCGAATTCCCGGCGTTTTCGGAAGCGATGCGGTGATGGTTTGCCCTATAGCACGAATAATTTGGGTCGGCTCATTGCTTGCGGAGATCACTCCTCTCAGGCCTTCAAGTTATCAAATCTAAAAATGCTCCAAACATAAAAATGCCATGGCAATCAAGCCGTTGCACAACCACAGATATTAATGAAAACAATCGAAGAAATAATCACATCAATACATGAAACAACCTTGAATCCTGCCATCCATTACGTCGATCTGAGTCGTGAAGCCGCGACCTTCGGCCTGCGTGCTCAAGTACAATTGGAACGCCGTGTGCTCGAAGACTACCGTGAATTCGATCCAACGCCAGGAGACGACGTGGCCGAGGTGGTGCTCTCAGTTCTGTCATACGACGCGTTGCGGGGCGACATGCAAGGCGACAGTAGAGTGACCGTTTATTTGGTGCGGCGGGATTCGGGCCAAATGGTTGAAGTGGATTTGAGTGTCCAACGCCGGTGTCAAGGCGGTGGTGAGACTTACTTCCTGCGATTTATTGACGAGCGCGAACTGGAACTGGACGCCCATTGATAATTGAAACGGACGGCCGCAACCGGGCGATTCTCCGGGGCAGGGGAATCGCCCGTTTTTATTATCAGCGTTGGCATGCGGAAATACGGGATTCCCCAATCTCATGATCATGGCGAGCCAACGACCCAGAATGATTCGGTTTCTTATCCTCACGATTTGCTACTCGTTGAACTTCCGCCACACCGTCAAAGCGTCACTTGGCTGGTCCGCTTTCCGGCGGCATTTTCGATTTCCCGCCAGAAGTATCCGCGCAATCCGGTGGGTTCTGCTGCACCGGGTTCGCGCTAATAAATTGCAAACATTCACAGTTGATTGTCAACGGTGAAGGACTCACGCCCTCCTTCTGCCACGCGAAGTAGCGCAACCGCCCGGTCACAATCACCGCTTGTCTTTTTGATTTCATCAGAGGGCGCAGGATTCTGGTTTTATCCCATCGCTGTGTCAGATTATCGCGGTCATGGTTCCAATTCGAATGCCGCGAACTTTAGCCGACAGGCATGCTCGCGCTTCAACGGCCTGTAACAAGCCGGGTACAACCGCGTGTTGACCGCGATTCGCACCCGGTCGAACGCGCCAACCTGCAGATCCTCCGAATCGCACCACGCTTCCTGCGCGAATCGAAATTGCAATACTCCATCCGCCACAAAGACCTCTTTGATCATAAATGGCAAATGCGTCCAGTGTGGTTGGCGTAGTGACCACAAAATGCTGGGGATGGACTTGAGCCACGGCAAGGGCAGCGTTGCGAGGCCCTCCGGCACAATCACCGCGCGACTGCGAAAAAATTCTGTTGCCGCTCGGAGTGCCACTCTCCGGCCCTGCTCATTCGAGAAGAGGTTCATGGCCGCTTGCAGTTGGCCGGCGTCCAATCGTCGTGCTAATCCCAGGCTGCACAGTTGGCGATGCAATCGGTCTCCCGTGGCCGGATCTACTAGTTGAGGAGGAGCGAATAGAGGCGCAGGCTCCTCGAAATGCGGCACGAACCACACGGGCGACTCACAGCGTTGATGGTTGGGCAAGGCAATGAAGGCTTGGTGTGGTTGCAGGCGGCCCAACGTTCCAGGCGGACAAACAAGTTCTTGCCTTGTGACCTTGACCGGCTCGAACCAAAGCAGGAAGCCGTCGTCTGGATTGCGCCGACGGGTGAACGAGCGGACACAGGTACCCAGGTGCACCGCGGCATATTGGTCGGTTTCCTCCTCCCGTCCGCGCATGAAGATGAGGGTGCCAAAATTCGCGAGCAACGCCTTGCGCTGGCGCACGCCCAGCTTCTCATCGAGAATCGATAGTCCTTGGGTCGCGGCGCAGACACAACAACGGCGCGAGCGTACGGTTGCTAACATTTCCACGTCGGCCGCGCCAATAAGCAGCGGTAATTCATCAGATATAATACCGCATAACACCTTATCAACATTCTGCCGGCTTTGCACCGCATTGACAAAATCCTGTTTCAGCAATTTGAAGAATATGCCAGCCATGGGTTCCGTTGTGGCGTTTAAGGACACGCAACAGATTCCGCCGCGCGCAACCAATTCGCTCACATCGAAAGCTGGTCTGCCGTTTGGCTCAAAGCACTTGCTGGCAGAGAGAGTGGTCAGGGGCCGGCTAGCATTGACCAGCGTCGCCTGCACGTTGCTGCGTGTGCGGCTTTCCATTGTGTTCCATAGCACAATGGTGTCGAGTGTCTGGCTTAACTTCCTTTTTTCGGCCGGTGAGGCATGCGAAAGAGCATGTTGAATTCTTGCGGCGAGCCGGACGACCCGGTCACGCGGCGGCGGCCGGAAGAACCAGTCGCTCATCAAGCTCACCGCCGCCTCGAACGTCACCGGCGTGTGCTCCACCACCAGCAACGTCAATGCCGCGTCCAGCAAGGCCTCCCGCATTTCATTCCAGAAGGCGTTTTCATGGCCCATGTCGCTGGTGCCGACGAGCAAACGCTTCACCATGCCGTCCACATCGTCCAATGTACGCAGTGGTTGAAAAAGATTTACGTAATGAGTGCCCTGAGGGCCGAGCACAATGCAGTCGCGATGGTTCTGCCGGGCCAGTTGTTGGACGCGCTCGACGGTATCGTCCTGCTTCGCGTCGAAGATGAGCAAACCCGTGTCAGGCCGGCTAATCAACTGCGCCATGATGCGGTGCAAAAGTGTGGATTTGCCCGAGCCGGTGGCGCCGACGATCAGCAGATGCGACAGCAAATCTTTTTCGTCATCAAGCCGAACATCTTTGCCGGCTGGCTCGTATACCGGTAAATGAATGAGTGGTTCGTTATTCATGTTCAGGCTGGTGAGTGGGTGAACGTCGCGACACAACCATCCTGTGGATGCCAATAGTAGGCTTCGGCAGCGAGTTTGCCGCCGTAGCCCATCGAGCTGTGCCAGGCATCAGCCGGGCAAAGCGAAGGGACGATGCGCACCAACACGCCTTGCTGGTCGGCTATTGGCAGAAACATCTTGTGACGCTTGACATGCCAATGACCCAAGTGCCACTCACGATGTTGCGAAGCGGCCCATGCGACGGGCTGATCGTTCGCCATCAACAGCGGCAGGCTTGGATGCCGTTCCCGATCCCCGTGCGTAAAGCCGATGAGGTTTCTGCCATAGTGCACATACTTTCTCTGTGCCGGCGAGTTGTCCACCGTGACATCCGGCATGCGGCTGAACCACGCCTGGAGCACCTCGCCCAAATAGAATACGCGTGCGGTGTCATGATTGCCGTTCACGCAGGTGACGAGGACTGGGGCGAGTTGCCGCAAGCGTTCAACCGCGCGCACCAGCAAATCACGGCCGCGGATGAAGCCCTGCTTCCAAGTAAGTCCATCGTCTTGCGGCGTGCCGGCGGTGGTGGTCCGGCCCAGGCTGTCCGTGTTAAAAAAATCGTTGCCTGCGACGAACAGGATTTTTTCCAACCGGCAACCGGATGCCTTGGCCAGCAAATCCTCCAGCGCGGTCCAGAACATTTCTTCGGCTACTTCCGGGTCATAATGACGGCCCGTTTCCGGCGCCCAGCATAATTTACCGAGGTGCAAATCCATCAGGGACAACTCCAACATGCCGCCACCAGTCTGGGCATAACGCACCGGCGGGCGCACCGGCGCCGATGCTTTGAATTGCGCCAACATGCCGCCCAGCAATTCCTTGATTTGGCTTGCTGCCACGATGTTTTCCGTTTCCAACACGGGAATGCGTTGACGCGCCGCCGCCAGTGCCTCGGCTACGTTTGCCGGTTGAGCATTGACCAGTCCCGCTTCACTGTCTGCTGACTCCTTGGTTTGGCCTGATGGTGGCATCGCCGTCACGGTGTCTGTGGCACCGACAAAGCGCGCGAGCAACAACGAGGCAATATGCAGTTTAACATGCATTGCCTGGGCGATCCGCAGGCTGCCCCAGTTGGGATGGTTGTTCTTAACAGCCAGGAATTGCTGATACTGCGCATCGGTGCGATGGCCATCCTGTTCACCGCGAAAGCGTTCTTTGAATTGCCGGGCCATCGGCGGATGTATTCCGAGCAATGCCGCCAGGGGCTTTTTGCCCATTTCGGGATTCTTCATCAATAACTGCCGCGCGTTTGCATAAAGCTGATCGTTCATCGGTTCTCCTTTGGTTGAGGGTTAACGAAAATGTCCTTTATTGTATATAGCTCTCGAGAACGCTTTTTGTTCCTTCATTCAGTCAAAAATATTCCGCTGCAAGCCTCGTCCCGTTCCCCAAGTTGGCAAAAAACCCTTGCCGATACAGCGTTTTGTCGATGCTTGAAGTGAAATCTCGCCAAACACAACAATGTGTCAAACATATCATCAACTTCAAATTGGCCGGAACCATCAGGCTCCGGAGAACGCCCTAGTCTGCAATTTTGTATCCGCGCCGCAGGCCTGCCGCACACGGTTTCAGTTTCGCCCAAACTCACCACGCGTTGCGGATGGTTTGAACCAGCTCCAGCGGGCGTTGACCCTTATGTGGTCGCCTGGGTGGTCCGGCTCGTACTCGCAGGTCACTGGCCGCATCGGGCGCGATCGAGTCAGTATGGCGAGGTCCTGCTGGTGGAGTTTCCCACCTTCATTAGCGGCAAAGACGCCACCGATCTGACGCTGGGAATTGTTGTTGGAAACAACCGGCTTGATCTGATTGACCCGGAGGAACTGGATCAATCATGCCCGAAGCGTGCCTGCGTGCTGGCCGCCGAAGATGAGGTTGAATTGGCACGCCTCCTGTGTGCGCTGCTGGAACGGGCCGGTTATGTCGTCGTGCATGCGCCGGATGGACTCGAAGCATGGCGGCTATTGCAAAATCAATGCTTCGATGTCGTGGTGTTGGACGTGGACATGCCGGGCTTGAGCGGTATCGATGTATGCCGCCGCATCCGTTCGGCACCCATGCTGGCGCACCTGCCAGTCATTTTCTGTTCGGGTCGGTCTGATTTGGCGGAATTGACGGCCCAAATTGGGGCGGATGATTTCGTCGAAAAACCCGCGGGCCTGTTGCATTTGGCCGAACGGATCAATCGCCTGCTTCGCCCAAAACCCGCCGGCGATCAGTGAACTATTTCGACCACACCTCCAAGAGAGCCAATGACCTTGGGCTGTTTACGGAGGTCGCGGTCGGGGGCGATGAACGCCCCCGGGTTCCGGCGGCCGGGCATTCCGCCGGAACTCGTTACTTGTCTTCGCGGGTCGGCCATTCATCCCCCCGCCTTGTCCCACCACCTGCCGGTGATCTGCTTCTTCTCTGTCATCAGGCACCGGCAGGTTCCTTCCCTTTCGATTTCAATCCTCGTTTGAAAGTCTCGCTCCAGCCTTCGTTATTGATGAACGCCAAACACATTTTCCGAATGAAAAATATAACATTGCAACAATCGAACGTCACACTGGCGGCGCCTTATTCAACCGTCAGTCAGGCCGTGGCGGCTCTCACCGAAACGCAACGCAACCGCCTGGAGGCCATCGCGCGGAAAAGAATCTTCCGGCTCGCCCAGTCCGCCGCCGTCTCACGGCTCCTGGCCATGTGCGAACCGCTGGAGTTTGTCGATGACACCGTCATGGTGATTCTGCTCGGGGAATTTGACCCCAAGGCCGGCCGGCGCACCCACATCCGCCATCTGGCCAGCCCGGTCGCCTTCTTCAACTTCGTCCAGAGCGTCATGCATAGCCGCATTTCCGCGCATTTAAAGCGGGAATGTCGCGCCGTGGAACATCAGCAAGGCGAAATCGAGTCCGCTGTTTCGCGCACGGTCGTGCAGGACGTGGTGCTCGCCGAAATCAGGGCCGAGTTGCTGGCGCGATTGCGCGCCGTGGCCGGAAACAATCCTGCACTCCATTCGGCCTTGCAGTGGTTGGAATTGGACTCGCCAGACACCGGTCCTAAACCGACCCGCAAGCAAATTTGGAAAATGCGCCGCGCAGGCCGTGACGTTCTGCGCGAGATCGCCGCCGGTGCTCAGGTGCAGGAGCTTTTTCAATCGTAACCCCAGGCTTCGCCGAAAACTCGAACAATGAAAAATCCATGAAACAAACATTGATTATGAAAACAAACACACAACTCAGCAAACCTCAGACTCAACTCACCACCCTGCCAGCGGGAATGCCACCGGCCAACGGAGATCCGCAGCCCCTGGCTGGCGGCAGTCCGGCCGCGGCCAACTTCCTGGCGGCACACGCGGCACTCCAGCAGCGGCAAAAGGATCTGGAAAACGAGCTGGCTGACATTCAAAAGATGTTGAAGGGAGAATGTCATTTGCCGTCGCCGGTGAAGGCGGTCGTCCCGCCAGTTCCGGCACCGGCACGCCGCCGGCACAATGTCGGGCTCACCCGGACGGTCGCCACATTGCTCGCCGAGGGGCCGCTGACCAAGGACCAAATTGTAGAGCAACTCCTCGCCCGGAATTTCGAGTTCTTTGGCAATCCCAAAACCGCGCTCGACCCCGTGCTGTATGGCAATAAATTCCAGCGCGAAGGCGGTTTGTTCAGATTGGCGGTGGTCGCGTGAACGATCAACATGATTGGCTCGAAGCCTACCAATCGGTCGGAGAATTTGTGCGTGCGGGAAAATTGGACCGGAGCCTGGGACAATTGTTCTGTCTGAATCACGACCACCACGACGGCACGCTGGCAATGCTGGGCAAAGACGTTCGGCCCATGTATCTGGTGGTCGCTTCGCACGGGTCCGTCGAGAACGAGAACCTGTTCAAGTTCCTGGCCCAGATCCAGCACGAGCTGACCTGGTTTCATATCGTTGGTGATGAGAGCTCCAAGCCGCCGTGGTTCGTGATTTGCGCGCTGATGATGACCGAATCGTTGTCCCAGGCCGAGCGGGAGGATCTAGAATCCAGAATTCCTGCGTTGATCGAAAAACTTAAGGAACGGAATCAGCAACGGCTGGCAAACAACTAGTCCTTCCACAAATGAACAATCAATTGTCGGGTTGGCTCGGTGAGAAATCCACCGCATGGGGACTGTCGCAGGGTCTTGATCCGCGCCATTACCAGCAGATTAACGATGTGATTATTCCCAAAGCCAAAGGTGCGACGGCTCAACTGGACCATGTGCTTGTCTCGCAATTTGGAATCTTTGTGGTTGAGACCAAGAATCGCAACGGTGTCATTCTTGGAAAAGTCAGGGATCAGTGCTGGCAGCAGATCAACGGTGGCAGGATTTACGAGTTCCAAAATCCGATCTTGCAAAACGAAAGCCACATCAGGGCGCTGGTTCAATTGACGCACCTGCCGCGCTGGGCATTTCATTCAATCATTTATTTTTGCGGAGAGACACAGTTCCGCCACTCAATGCCATTCAATGTCCGGGCCGAGGGCATCACCACGGTGGTGAAATCAAAATGCGCGATCGTGCTCTGGCCGGATGAAGTAAACCACGTATGGCAGCGATTGTGGGAATGTAAAAATGATCCCCATCTTTCACCGGAGAGACATTTGAACTATGTCAACGCGCTTCGGTGGCGCCTGAACCTCGCTGGCCGCCAATTTGGAAATACTTGCCAAACATAAAAACACGGGGTCTGAAGCCCCGTAAAAAGAAAGAAAGACACACTATGACTGACCTCAATCCAGTGACGTTAACTGGGCGGCTCGTCCGCGACCCGCAATTTTATCCCGGTGACACGGGCTCGCACCCTTTACAGTCGCGACAAACCGCGATTTTAAAGACAAAGACCGCAAGACCCAAGCGGGAACTGCCTAAGTTACGTGCAAAACCTGCGGCGTTTGGGCGTCGGCTTTATCCGATCGGCAAAGGGGCGATTTGCTCATGGTGTCCGACCGGTCGAAGGGCGAATCGTGGAAAAAAAGCGGCGCGATGCACTGGCAACATTCGTTGATCCGCGTGACCGTGCATTCGACAGTGTTCGCACCAAAGGCAGGTTCCTCAACGCCCTCCAAAATTGAGGCTGGTGGCGAGGGCGACTGGGAAGTGCCGTTCTGAATCTGAAAAAAATTTCCAATTGGATACGACGCGCCAGAACGACAGTCACCGGCTCCATTTCCAAGCTAAAAATAAAAGTATGAATGATTCAACAAAACAGGATACGACACTGGGGAAGACTCAAACCCTTTCCGTACAATGCGAATTGCTCAACGGACTAAAGGGGCTGAAAAGTCCCCCGTGGCAGCATATGACGACACATGACCGGTTGCTTCATGCCTGCCTATGTGCCTATCGCAAACATGTTATGATGAATGATGACTGCGGCTGGGATGAGCTGGCAACAATCCTCGACGACGCCATTCGGGAGGCTATCGGTGACCCAGATTTCACAGCCTGGACCTTAAATGAGTGGGATGGCGATCCCTGGAAGGAATAGGCATCACCCGCATCATCTGTTTTAAAAGGATTTGATGGGCTGGCGCCTCCAGCAATTCGCGGTCACGGATCATAGGTCGGATCTTCGTCCAATTCAGGCCGGGTTGGAATTTTCAGCATCTCGATGGAAAGGCCTGCCATACCCGTCGGTCTGCCATCCGGGAAGTAACGATGCGTGTGTTCCTGCCGTGCGATGGAATCGCCTGTTTGGACCCGGTCCCACCAAGAGGCTTCTGCCAAGCGGTCAGATATCAATTGCGTCAGGTTCCCGATCGCAACCGGAACGTCCAGGCAAAATATGTGAGCCCAGATCATTGGCAAGGAGGTGCTTCGAACGCCAATCGGCTTGCCCGCGACTGAAATCACCAGCTTTACAATCCCCTGGCGCGTTGAATGCGGGCTGACCACGTGAATATGCTTTTGAAAACATATGAGGCCTCCGAGGTCAATGGGATAATGCTTTTTCGTTGTTTTCATAAATTTTTGTTTGATTTCGCGAGATTGGCCACCACGCCGGTGCCCGACGCGTAAAATTCCCACGGCAGTTCGCGGACGCGCAATTCCTCGGGCCATTCGTCCCACTCGCCGCCGTGAAAGTCATCCAACTCCATGGGTCGGCTTTTAAAGAATGGTTTTTTGCCGAGCTGTTTCATGAAGAAAGCAACGCCGGAATCGACCGCCTGCCGGCGCAAATCCAAAGCCCACTCCGCGCCTATGGCACGCGCATGCCAACCCACTCACCCTGCGCAAGACCCTCGCCGAGGCGTGGAATTCTCAATCGCAACGACCCTGGGAACGCGCGTGGGATAGCGCATGGGATAGCGCATGGAAGCATGTCACTGCCAAGCGGAGCATAGGCCCATGGTTGTGCGTACGGCTTCCGCCAGGCGATCCGATATCAACTGCTGTAGAGCTGCTATTCTGATAGGGATGTCGAGGCAATGGACGCAAGCCCAGATCACCGGCAACGATGTGCTTCGAATTCCAACCAGCTTGCCCTGGGACTGTATCGTCACTTGCACTCTGCCGCGGCGCGTCAAGGTCCGGCTGACCCAGTAGATTTGCCCAATGGGGAAGAGCAGATCCCCCAAGTCGACGGGATATTTGCCAGTGCTTTCCAGCACGACCCGATATTTAGCATTATTTGACTTCATAACATTTGTGGTTCAGGGACGATCGGCACCTCGGATCCCACGCATAAAATTCCTCCGGCAGTTCGCGAACTCGCAACTCTTGGGGCCATTCGCCCCAATCACCGCCATGGCCGTCCACCAACTCCAGCGGCTTGTTCCTGAAGAATGGGTGCTTGCCAGCCTGTTTGACGAAGAAGCTGACGCCCGAAGTTGCAGCTTGCCGGCGCAGATCCAGAGCCCACTCCAGGTGAAATGGATCGGCCAGGACGTCGCTACCACCACCGACGATTACCCAGTTGATTCCCTTGAGGTTCAGGCGAACTGGTCCGAACAGCGGTTCTAAGGACAGGCCCTTGAGCCTGCTCGGCACTCGCCTCAACTCGTCGACGCGCTGGACAAAGGTCGGGCCAGTGACCGTCGTCATCGCCACTAGGTTGTCAGGCCAGCTTATCCGGCGTTCGGAGAGCCATAGCCCAAACTCCGCCATGCGAAGAGGTCGCTTGCTCAACCAGAGCCAGAGATGCTTCCGCCCAGCAGGTGAATTCACATTCGCAGTAATTTCTTGCCGGAGATATTCAAAGGAAGTACTCCTCGATAATGCATCGCCCATGTCGCTGACGAAAATCAGCCGCGGCAGGCCGCGCAGCCACGGTTTATCGACGATATCTTCGGGGGTTGGCGCTCCCCAATTGACCGCCTTGGACATTCTGCCAGGATAAATTTTCGGCTCCTCGAACTGAACGGCGTAGCCTTTATGACCAGCTCGGAAGGTGCCTTGCATCCCGGCGTAGCACTTGCATTCGTGGCGGATGATGTCGATGACCTGCCCGCGCGCCTGGCGGTTCAGTTGGAGATCCAGAACCAGCTCGTCGGCCAGGACTTCGCGGTCTCGATAGACCTCGGAGGTGATCCGGTCACCTAAGGCCTGAGCCAGTGCGCGGCGAACGAATGGTTCCGGCAACGAAGTCAGGCGCAGTAGAAAGGCGAGCACGATGGCCTGGATTGCCGCCGCCGGTTTCCACAATTCACATCCGTCGCATCCCATGACGGGGTTCACGGTCGAATGGCACCACTGTATTTTAGTTGTTTTCATAGTTTTTCTTTCTGTCGTTTCCATGGGCTTGTTCAGGTTTGCGCGAGGCGGCCACGGGCACCTCAGCTTCGTGTTTCAGGACCAAAATCTTTCCATTCTCCTTGGCCGCGGCATTGGCGGCCTCGTACTCTTGCAGCGAAGGGAGCTGGCCTTGTGCTTTTTTGGCGTAGGCGCGGTGAACAATTTTTGAATTCTGACCCAGCGCCCGCTGGGCGTAGCGCTCGGGATAGGCGGCGTTGGCTGAGCGTTCGGCCCAGGCGTAGCGATACGAGTGCAGCGTCACCCCTTTGATTCCCAACCCCTCACAGCGTTGTTTGAACTCGGTGGCCCGATCCGCTTCTCGGACGGTGATGAGGTAGGGAAAAAGGGGGCCGGTGCGTGGGCGGCGCAAAATGGCCGCCCAAGCTTGTTCCCCAATGCGCATGCCACCCATGTTACCGGTTTTCAGGCGGTCATAAGCAAAGCTGCGGTTTTCACAATTAAAGTCGGTTGCATCCAGACCGGCGATGTCAGATTGGGAGCCGCCGAGATACCAGCACAGGTCGTAAAAATCCCGGCGCTCCGGATTGCCCTCGCGGGCAATGATGCGGCAATGCTCATCCCAAGTGATGGCGCGTTTTTCCTTATGCTTGATCTTGGGAAATTTCTTCTTGGGCAGGATGGCCACAGGCAGCCAACCCATATCCAGGCAGTGATTCTGCAACCGGCGCAGGTATACATTGGTGGAGACGGTGCCGACGCGGAGCACCGCCAGTAAATCATCCGCCAGGGTGACGATCACCACCTTCGGGCGTATCAAATCGTATGCCTCGTCCTTGACGGCCGTGTTCCAGCGGTGCAGGGTTGGGCCGGTCTTGTCCTTGACGATGTCCGCCATCACGTCCGCCCAAGTGCGCTTGGCCAAATCAGGGTCAGATGCCGAAATATAGGCCATGCCGATTTTGCGGTTGATGGCGGGGTTCTTGAGCGCCTCGTTCTTGTGCTGGACGAGGCGGTCGGCTTCCTTGCGGTCTTTGGTGCGGGAGCCGGTTTGGGTGTCCTTGCAATAGCACATGCCATTGCGGTCACCCAAACAAACCACTCGATAACGTTTGTCCGTCATATACTTGTATGAAGTATAGGTCCGGAGCGACTCCGCCCACGGCAGGCGGCCACACTTTGTTTCCGGATTACGCCGGATTAAGCGGGATTCGGCGCGCCTATGGATTATACACCGCATCCCGAGGTTTTCACTTCAAATGGGAGCAAGTTAAAGCAAGACTAGGCTAAAGGCGCGCGTTTGGGTTTTAGCTAGATAACTGTGCGTGCTTTAGAGAAATCACAAAAACGTTCCGGAATTTTGAGTTTCCCAAAGGAATGCGAGTCAACCTACGTGACTCGTTTTTTCACAGCTCAATAGCCATTCGGTGCCTACAAATTCTTGTGGTAGACGATAGCCCAGCTGAAATACATCCTCGATTTGCTGTCGCAAAGGCATTGAAAACCATGCTAAATCCTTTGCGGTCCACGCTCCAGGATGAGCTTTCTTGAGCTTTTCATGGGATTTTACGAACTGCACAATCAAGACCTCATACCATTTTTCAGCTGGCCGGACGACAGGCAGGCCCACACTTTGAAGTAGTCCACTCAAGATTACAGGAATACGGATACCTGTCGCGTCAAGATCTCCAAAATACTCGATCGTCGCGTTAGGGTTTGTCTCCTGTAGCACCTGTTTCAGCTCCGGGCATGTGTGATGGATCATGAAACCATTGCCGTACACGCAGCCGGCATATTGTTTTGACTGCTCATTCCAACGACAAAATGAATGATAAGTGTTTGAGTTTTCAATGACTAGGATAGCTGGAGCATCGATTCTGCCCTTTTCCCAGATCAAATCTGGATAGATGGGATAACAATGGAGCGTTTGCAACGTCAAGGCACCCGGGCTAAACAAATCCGTCTTCATCAATTTATCGAGGCGTTTTTCATCTCCGAAAATATCGGCTGAGCGCTCTTTGAGAGGTGCTGGGTTGGCCTTTCGCCCACCACTTGCAAGCCATTTGCGAATCGTCAACAGGGTTTCTTGATGAGTTCGGCTATCCAGCGAGGCGGCGAACTGCAGCTCGGGTGGCCACGCCAATTCGCTCATTTTGGGCTGTTTTACCTCAGACCGCGTCCGTGGTATTCCCAACCAATGAGGAATGGCCGGCTTGGAACTCGCATCCCAGCCTTTCTTCCCACTGGGAAGCCGGATTTTCTCTTGCCGGACCAAATCATATAAAATCTCCATCAAACGATCCCTGGCGCCTGCTGATGTTGAAAGAGCCGGATGTAACTTGTGGAAAATGTGCCAAGCATCAGCAATAGCGACTCGGACTCGGTCACCGGTGCTTTGGGCCAATCTGTCCAAAAACTCTGAGCTGTTAAGCATGCGCCATTTGTATCTCAGCTTTTTCCATCTGACTTTCCGAATCAATGGTGATATGCAGGTCACCGTTGCGGATGTTCTTGTGCTGATTCTTAAGCCGGACGATCCGGGGAAAAGTGCCGATGGCATTGACATCGTTTACACCCGTCAAATAAATGAGTTGAACCTGCATCTTGCTGGAAATCTCACGATGCATCTTAAGCAGATCGGGACGCGAGCATTTTCCAATTGGATTATCCAACAGTAATGCGCCGGCGTCCTTGCTGTGGGTAACTTTGCCGTGCATTTGCGCTCGTAATTGAAGCAACGTGCAGTATAGTAAAATGGCCGTGGTTACGCCTTCACCACCGCTGAAATAGGAGATGTCTTGCACTGGAATACGGTCCGGGCGTAGAACCACATCGGGCTTTAAAATGGTGATTTTGATTCCTTCCAAGCCCGCCAATTGAATGATGCATCGGTGGGCGAGTTTCTGCCCATCGGGACTCTCCTTCTCCTTCAATATGGCATCGAGCATCTCCCGGAGCTTTACATTGATGTCATTTGGGGACAGCTCAGGAAGCTTGATACGCAGGAACGGCAAGCCGGCCCAACCGGTCATGTTCTCCGGCAACCGGCTGACGCGCTCGGCACTGTGGAGCAAAGACCTGGCCTCTTGATAAATGATTTCCAACTCGATGATAAGGCCTTGGCGATCCTGCTCAATGGCCTCCAAATCCTTCTCGATGATTGTCCGCCGGATGGTGGCTTTGTTTTTGATGTCCGCGGCCTCTTGTACGAGAGCCACTTGCGAAAATTCTTTTATTTTAATCTTCATCGCATTCTCGAATCCTGGTTCGTCTGGCTCGTCCAAGATGGCTTGAATGCCATCAAAATGCTCATCCAACCGGTCCTGGCTAGTTTTAACATGCGCTTCCGCATCAATAACCGTACGCCGGATTTCTCGAACATGCTTTTTCAAGTTCTGGTCATCAGGCGGTAGGGTGACAACTGGGGCTTCGCCTTCTCCCAGCTTAACCTCAGCCAGGTCGTCCACAAGCGAGGTACGGGTTTTAATACCGTTGTCACAGTCAGTTATCTTGCCTTTGTGCTGACGTGTTTCTGTCTCGGCTAATGCCTGCTCCTCCATTTTGGTCTGCAACTTGATCTGGCAATCTGCTCCCATGGCCTTCGTCTGTTCAATTGTGCCGAGTCCTTCGGCCCCTTCCGGTTGCATGGCATTACCGGAATGTTCCTTACACGTCTCCTTCAGTTTGACTTGTAAACGCTTGTGATTATCTTTTGCTAGGGTTAGTGCTTCCCGTTTTTGCTCGGATTCAGTCTCTGCGACTTGAGTATCCGTTGCTAAGGTGGAACGAACAGCCAGGGCCTCTACCTTGATCTTATGCAGATCTTTGACCTCTGCGTTGTATTCTTTTTCAAGCTCACCAATCTGATTTTTAAGCTGTTTGCATTGCCCATGAAGTTCAGTGGTGCTGACTTTATTATACCGGGCAAGTTGCACCTTATAATCTGTCCGAATCTGAGAAATATTATGGCTACTGACATCTGGGCGGTCTGGATTGAACTCCTGCACATCCGCCAATTCTTTTTCATCAGTCTTGCGATCCGCTTTGTGCTGAATTTCTTCGTTGTCAAGCCCTGTCAACGTCATCCCGATTTGCTTGAGTTGCGCGATTAAGCTAGCACTTAACTCATCCAACACTTGGATGGAGTCCGTTAATTGTTTTATACGCTGTTTGTTCGCTTCGTAGTCCGTATCCAAGTCGCGAATAAAGGAGCTAAGTGTACGTACATTGCTACGGTAACTCTCAGTGGTGCTGGACTCCTCTTCGATTCGCTGATCGAGGGCACTAATGGCCACCTTGTTGGACTCGATTTTATCTTCGTTCTCAATGATGGCACCTTGCACCGCACTTTCCGATGTTTTGGTTGTCTCTAGATCTGAACGGTTTTGCTGGAGCTTTGATGCAAAGTTTTCGAGATAATCGCCCAAGTTCCGTATGGAGGTTGAAATGCTCTCTATCTCATCGCTAAGCTTATTCCGGTTTGCTTTGTGCTTGTTTAACCGTTCAAAGATGTGAGAACGCTCATCCTCGGCGGCGGTGCGACTGAAGGCGCCCGAACTTGCCGGAGGCAAGGTAATGCGGCCTGGCGCTGTCTCCCATGCATCTAATGATGAGATGCTCACTTGAACAGGTCCTTTGAGTGAGGAACGGCTCGTGAGTAACTTGCGCGCTTCTTCCAATTCTTCCCTGCGGTTGACAATGATACCCGTAAACTTGCTGGGGTCAGCCAGCAACTTCTTTAGTGCCTCCTCGGGGTCTAGCTCGTTCTCGGAGAGAAATCTCAAAGCGGAAAATGCTTGGATGTTTGCTTCTTTTAGGCGCTGTAACGCCTTCTCGACATCCAAGGATGGAGGCAAAAGCCCAATCTGGTCCAGATACTTATTAGCTCGGTGGTCTTCGGCACTGTCTACATCAGCTTGGCTTGCATCCCGTTGTTTATTGGCCAGTAGATTCTTCAAACCAACTGCTAGATTAGCGAACCCCAAGTCAGGGATTTTCCCGCCGGTGATCTCTAAAATATTCTGATCCACCTCCAGGCGCTCCCTACGCTTTTCCGTTGCAAAGATAAACGACTCGAATTTTTGTCGTTCGTGGCTTAGTTCTTTAAGTTTAAGTCGTTGCTCAACAATAGCTTCATGGAGTTGCGCGGAATCTGCAGTTTTTGCGGTAACTATTTCTTTTAGTCGTCTAACTTCCTCGATGCTGGCATTGATTGCTACTCCCCAGCGTTCCCGGGCGGTGATTGCCGTTTCGCCCTCGTCCACGATCCCATGGTTCAGCAAAGCACGGTATTGTGACTCACGGGCGTTGATCTTTGATTGACAGGTGTTGCGATCAGAGTCATTCCGGCCACGCTTCTCCTTTGTTTCCATTTGTTGCTCACTAAGGCTATTTCTCCTTTCCTCCAACTGTCCTTTTGTCTGCTTGATGCCCGCCAGGTTCTGGTCATGTGCCAGTATTTGTAGGCGCAAAAGCTCCCTGTATATCGCGCCCATGCGCGTTAACTCATCACGAATTGGCTGTAATTCTTCATTTTGCTTGGATAATGCCTGTTGCAACGATTGCTCCTCCCGTCGCAAAACAGTCAATTTTGCAAGTTTCTTCGCCGCTCTACAGGATCGGGAGTGTTCCGATGCTTGGTTGGATTCATTCTGGGCAACATTTTCGTTGTTTTGAGCGGCTATTGCCTCCAACTGGGCCTGTTTGATTTGTAGCCACGCGATATTTTTTGAGGTAACTGACGCCTCCGCAAATGCCGTCTCCGCTCTCGTTTGCGCATCTTTAGCCGAAGACTCTTCCTTGGTCTTCTCGTCTTGTAGTTCAGTGATGCGGGCACTCAACGCGCGCTTGGCACCCCGTGCCTGGGTTTGAGCTAGCTCCAACGTCTGTTTATGGCTATTCAAGGTGTTGACCTCGATAAGGAATGGTTCAAGGGCACCTAGAAAATTGCCGATGAACACTTGTTCTTGTTGGAGGGGTTCGCGACGTTGTAACTTACTTTTAAGAGCAATAATATTTGCTGATACCTTATCGGCTTTGCCTGGGTCGAACGCCATCTTTAGAAACTCAAAGGTGAACTTCTCCGGGGTATTACAGAATTCCTTGAAGTATTGATCAATGTCGCCTTCCCTTTGATTCATTGTGATTTGAAACTGAATCAATGCTGGATCTATACCAATTTTTATCAGATGTTCTTCCCATTCATCTAGTCCTGGATCAATGACGGGTTCGTTCCGGCCGTCTATGCTATGTAACCAATCGGTGAATTCTTCAAAAGATTTGGCTGGGTCTTGGCTAAATCCCATGACTGGCATGGTTTCAAGATTGAACTTCTCACTGCACCGGAAAGAGAAGAGGAATTGCTTGAGCTTACCGCGGTCGTCGGACTTTTGACCATTCCTCCATGCCATTACTTGACCTACAATTCGCAGGTTTTTCCAATCCGTCTCATCCGTTGCTAGTTTTGGTTGTTCACCGGAGATGTCCCATTCGGTAATGACAAAAGCCAGATCATTGGCCTGGATGAAGTCCATGATGGAGGAATCCTTGCCTTTTGCCTTCTTGAGCAGGAAATGAGGGCTACGTGGCCGGAAAATGGAATAGACCAGCGCCAGCCAGCAGGTTTTGCCACCTCCGTTTCGGAGCCAGACTATCGTGTCATCCGGCGACTTGTTGTTGTCCCGAAAGTCCACGGTGAGCGGGGAGAACCGGGCAACCTTAGTCCCGATGCCACTAGTATAAATGCGGTTGAGTTTAGGCATTGGTGATTGGTTCTTCTTTTGAAACGTTGAGATGGCGCAATGACTGAATCAGTTTTAGTGTCTGATTTCCGGCCAGCTGTTTGACTTGAATTCGATACGCTGGCGTGGGTTGGTAATTGCCATGATTGTCCTCGCTTAGGCGTCGCATCAGCCCATTGTCAACTAGATAATCAAATGCGTAACGAGCTATACCAGCCAAACAACCCATTGCAAGTTTGCCACCGGGTGTTAATATCACATCTGGAAGGCCTGTAATTGCCTGCCACGCTATCTGGATTTCGGTACCACCATGCTCGGGATCCTCAGGATTGTTACCTTTGCAGACCTTGCACATGTCTCGTACAAAGGCGACGACCTGGTCCACAGACATACGAGGTCGAAGCACCTCATCATCTTGATCCAGCACTTCGATCGTCGGGAAGCAGTAAGCGGCGATGGCCAGCATGAACACGCCGTGGACAATGCGTTCCTCTGCCCGCATACTTCCCTTATAATCTTCCATTTTGAAGGCAAACGGACTCCGCTCACGTCCAGCTAAAAACACACCATGAGGAGTGCAAGCTAACACTTGGATCTCCAAACCTTGCGCGACGTTGTCAAAAATCAGCTTGAAATTGGGACTCGTATACAGTTGCTCCATTAGCCCCGCATAACGCTTGTTCTGATACGGTGTCTCGTGTGGATCCATGGCATACCGGAGTAATTCCCCGGCTTCTTGGGACATATTGGCTAGCTCATCACTCATGTTTATACTCCAAAATTAGATCGTCTCCCGTAAACTCGTGGTTTTTAAAATTACACCCAGCCAATTTGACAGAGTAACTGGCTTCGGATTCAGCTCCAAAATTGCGGAGAGCATCCAAAACCAGCAGTCGCTGGGTCGATAGTGGCATCTTGGTTTCTTGGGCCATCTCGATCACCTGGGACAATCTGATGGTGCCTTTCGCTTCTTGCTGTAGTAGTTTGACATTTTCCACGTCCGATTCACTGAAAAGCTCCTCTTCTGTATGAATTTCAGCAAGCTCGGGGTTGGTAGTGTCTGCAATGGCCGGCTTATCGTCCCGGATAGGAGCTGTCAACTTCTCGATCAAGAGTTCAAGGCTCAGAAGATGAGGCGGTATGGGTAAAGAATAGGATCTAAATATCTCTTTGGTAACTTCAGTGAGCTGGCCAATGGTAAACAGGATGGCGGGCTGGAAGATTTCTTTATCCAAATCCGGAAGCCGGTTGAAACTGCGCATCTTGAAGCCCTGTTGCAATTGTTCGTCGAGATATTCCGGATTTACGGAAATTAGGAGCCTATGCAGATCCATATGCCTGGACATACAGCGGTTTACCTGCTTTTTAAGTTCAGTCAACTGCTGATATTCACCGACTTCGGCCGAGATATATTTTTCCTCGATTACCTCGACGATTTGTTTTTCGAGGCTAAGACGCTGGAGGATGTGTTCACGGGCGTCACTTATGGATTCCATTGCATCCTTGATCCAGTTTACTTGGTGAATGTCACGCTTGGCGGCATTCAGCAATCCTTGGATTTTTGTATCATACTGGATACTGCGAATTTCTGCTTCTTTCGCCGTTTGGACGGCATCGCTGAGACGACCCCGGCTAATCTGGTATTGGAGGACAATTTCGCTGGCTACCTGCGCATCCTCGATGTTGTAACCGAGCATGCCAGTGTACAAATGGATGCCCTCCACTGTGACCCGCAAATAAACATTGCCGTCCGGTGAAAACTCCTCCAGCAGATTAAAGCTGAACGTCCGCCACAGGATGTTCTTGCTTTCCACCGAAGCATAGGCTTCTTTGAAAGCTTGGCGTCGTTCCGTATCGTTCAAGAGGCCCTCAATGACGATTTCCACAATGGCCCGAGAATCTTCGATGCTGAGGGTTTCGTCTGCCTGCCTGGCCAAAGGTGCAACTTCATCAAGAATGGCTGTCCTTGCGGCCCCATGCCCCAGCCCCATGCGCTCGATTGTGGCATCCAAGACGCGAAGAGCCAGCATGCGCAAATCCTGCTTCTGCAATTCAGCCATCCGGTGACCCTTGGAATTCTCCATTCGGTGAACCGGTGCCGTGAGCAGAAGGGTGCGCATTCGCCCTGGGAGTGCCTTCTCCCACGGATCCACAATGATATCTGAACCGTGCATCTTTATCGCGGAACGCATTGACGTTATTGAGCTTTTGTCCTGTTGGCAATCCATTTTCCGAGATTGCACGCTTTTTGGTTTGGCCTACTTTCAAAAGCCACTGTAATGCATAACAGAAGGTGCCTTGGTTACACTCAGATTAACGCAGGCACAAGCGGGGAGGTTCGCGATTGGGTTCTGGAGTGAAAACAATAACCCCTTGCGCGAAACTTACCAAGATTGGTCTTGCTCTTGGGTTGCTCTCCGGGAACGTAAACACCGTTGCAGAGACTGGCACCGCCAACGGTTGGTTTGCGTTCGTTGCGACATGGATGACCTTTTGGGAATTTACCATGTCCCATAGGCCATATGCCGGAAAACATGATGTTGGAAGAGAAGTTTCTGCCAGGACTTTCGATGTATTTGAAGGTTAGCGGACCTATGGATTCCTTAACCGGAGCTGGACACCATGGGAGCAGATGCTTTAAGGATACAGAGTCTTGTGGTAGGTTAACCGGCTTTTCAAGAAGTAGTTCACTTTTGGTAATCTGACCTGTGACATACGTGTAAACGGCGCGGATCCACCGCCAGTCCGTGGGCGTCGGGATAGTGTTGGCTTCGACTGCCAAAATAAATGGCCATGTGGCATCACGTAACAGAGGCGCCGCACTGTAGGCAAGGCTGAGTTGTTGCAGTGTGTTATAACAAGTATCGGATGGCGATCCCCCAGAAAGACAAGCGAACGGCTTCATTGCTTTCAAGATGATTTGGTTTACCTCGCCCATACGCGGTTTGTGGAAGTAGTTCTTGAAGATATTTGTTTTCAGCATGCTTTGTGTTTGGCACTTTAACGGGCCAAAATCACTCCACACCGATGAATTTGTGGATGATCAAATATCCCGACTATGCTGTAACGAACTCCAACAGCTTCCAGGTCTGCAGGAAGGGCTTCCGGACCAGTTGGATGGCCTGACCCAGTGTTGCTGGGTTAATGTGTTTGCCCCGTAACCGTTCGTGTAACTCTGGAAAGCTACGTCCAATCTCCGTGGATGCCAGTGGCCACCAATTCAGAACTGATTTCTGGGCCAGAGGAGGCAATTTCCGCACCGCTTTGAGCCACTTTTTGTTTGGATGATCTAGTAAACCAGAACGGACATCCTGTAGGTAGTGGGCCACGTGGGTGGCGATGAAAGCAGGATCACTGTCAAGGGATAGGCGGGTTGTGCTTGCCTCCTTGAGCATCGTGCCAACCTCCAGCATCGCAATCTGCGCATCGTAATAACCCTTCAGATTGGAGGCTTTGCAGTACAGGGTCGGCCACATGGGTGACTCCATGGCCATTTTGCGGAACAGGGTCGGTTGTTCGCTGGTTGCCTCAGCTAGCGAGGCCACGGCAATGGTGGCAATGGTCGACAATACCTCGGCAGCCTGGTCAACGACAATTATTTCTTTCCTTGGCGACAATTATAATTTGCCAGTGGTCTGGGGGGCACTGTACCCGGCTTCCCCTGCGTCCAGAAATTATGGAACTGCGCGTTCGTTTCCGCACCCCGGCAAAGCCCGGCGATCATCAGGACGACGAAGATAAAAATGGCCTTCATCTGATTTAATCGTTTGGCTGGCACAGGACCGTTTTCAATCCGGATTTCCCATTTGCTTGTTTGCCCACGCTGACCGCGGGCTGTTTTTCAGAATTTTCACTCCCCACTTCGTTTTCTCGCCGCATCGCGCGACCGAGTCGCAACGGCACTGGTGGCACCGTGTTCATATTATTTGACGCCTCAGCAGGGGTTTTATTAGATGAAAGGAAGCATATTTATTCCGAGTCTTGCACGCAATCCGAAGCTCGTCCGTGTTGTGCGGCCTTGTCTCCATTTTTTGGGAGGCCAAAAGCCTCCCGGAAATACTCTTGGGCTCCTCTATTTCAGAGCCTCCATCGCCGAACGCGCTCTCAAAATGGTGATCCTCGATCGGAAATTCCCTTGAGCTTTAATACGCTGCGTGGGTCAGAATCAGCGACGTTCAAATGTTCCACGTCCAACATTGGCCTACAGGGTTCACCGTTGTGTGCAAAACGGCCACTTCCCGAGTTTTCGGTGGGTAACCACGGGCCGCAAGGAGCACCTGCACTCATCAATTTGACGATTGCCATCGGATCTGGCAGCTTATTTCCGTGAGTAGCCTGACTGAATCAAATCTCTCTCGCTGGGCTCAAGTGATCTCGGATACGAGCCTGGCTACACTGGTTGGGCGGGTCGAGACGGACAGCCACGGAAAGATCATCCTGAGTCCTCCGCCTTCGGCGCACCACGGAAGCTACCAGTTTCAAATTGGCGTATTGGTAAACGAATTGATCCGGGGCGGTCGCGTGATAACCGAATGCCCCATCTCAACCGCCGATGGCGTAAAGGCCGCAGATGTTGCTTGGGCCTCGAACCAAAGAATCGCAGAACTGGGAGAGCAGGTTTGTTTCCCTCATGCTCCAGAAATTTGTGTGGAAATCCTGTCCCCGGCCAACACAGATAAGGAAATAAAGGAAAAAACAGCTTTATGGTTTGACGCGGGCGCCCTGGAAGTCTGGCTTTGCGACGTATTTGGCAATCTGGTGTTTTTGAACGCCGGCAGGGAGCAACCGTCTTCTGCGTCTCAAATTTGTCCGCGTTTTCCAGCACAGGTCAGACTGTCATGCTAGCGAGTCATCCGTTGCAGTAGCAGGCTTGCAACATAGCAGACTTGCCAGCATTTTCAGCCCGCCTTAAGTTTAGGCAGGCCCGCTATGCCTGCCCGCGCCACGCGGCCAGTTGCGCCCGTACTTTCGCGGCATTGGGGTCCTCGATGGCTTCGTAAATCACCAGCGCCGCCGCCGCGCGGGAGATTGCCGCGGCGCGATTATTCAACGAGTTGAGTGCAACTGCGGTATTCCACAGAGCGTTGGCTTCCGCGCTGCGATCACCTATCTCGCGGGCGATAACCAACTGCCGCTCGAAAAACTCAATGGCCCTGCGCTCCTCGCCCAACGTGGCGTGGGCGGTGCCGAGGTTGCCTAAGGCTTTGCCTTCCCCTCGCCGGTCGCCGACTTCGAGGGCGATGACAATGCGCTGGTCGAAAAGCACAATCGCCTCATGTACTTCGCCCAAAGCGGCGCGGGCCAGACCGAGGTTGGCCAGCACTATACCTTCCCCGGCCCGATCCCCGGTCTCGCGGGCGATCACGAGCGCCCGCTCAAGATACTCGATTGCTATGCGCGCATTTCTCAAGTCGTTGTGGGCGAGGCCGAGGTTGCACAGCGCGGTGCCTTCCCCGTGCCGGTCGCCGATCTCGCGGGTGATCGCCAGTCCCTGCCCAAAGTACTCAATGGCCTTGGGCACCTCACCCAAGTTCCGGTGGGCGCAGCCAAGATTGACAAGCACAAGAGCTTCGGCGCGCGGGTCACCGTTTTTGCGAGCGATCATAAGCGCCTGCTCATAGCACTCGATGGCCTTGCGTGCGTCGCCCAAATCGGCGTGGGCGTTACCGAGGTTGCCAAACGCGGCACCTGCACTACGCAAGTCGCCGATCTCGCGGATAATCACCAGCGCCTGCTCAAGATACTCGATGGCCCTGCGGGCGTTGCCCAAGTTACGGTGGGCATTGCCTAGATTGCCAAGCGCGGCAGATTCGCTCTTTCGATCATTCAGGCGCTGCGCAGCGTGGAGCTGGCTTTCCAGCCACGCGATGCGCTTGCGCGGATGGAAGCGCAGGACACTCACATAGCCGACGGCATCTACGAGGACGAGCATGTGCCGGGTGGCTCTTTCGTCCTCATGGCCGAGAAGCCATGCATACGCGGCCTCAATTGGCACACACTCGCGGTCGAAGAGGGCGAGTCCATCCGCCATTTTGCCTTTGGTCGTGTAAAGTTTGTCGGCTACCTCTGCGATTTTGGTGTAGTGCCGAGCATGGGCGCGGCGGGCGGTATCCAAGATGTTTGGGGCGGTGTTGCCAAGACAGAAGGCACGCACCAAGTCGTGCAGGCGCAAACGGCCATCGGCCTGGCTCCATTCCACCAAGCTGGCGTTCACCAATTCCTGCATGGCTTCACGTGCCGAATCCTCTTGTTCGTCCCACACCGCTGCGGCTGCGGCCAGATCAAAGCTTCCCGAAAACACCGCCAGCAGGGTCCATCGCCTCCGCAATTTCTCCGCCAGCAAATCGTGGCTGACCTGAAACGCGGCATCCGTCCGGGTCATCTTCGCTGGCTGGTGAAGCAGCCGTTCCACCAAATCAGGGACTGAATATAGTCTGTTGATTGCGACCACCCCGGCGAAAACTTCCAGCGCCAGCGGCAGATGACCGCAGAGTTCGGCGGATTCTTTTTCATATCCGTTGATTCGCGGTGCCAGCTTGAGCAATAGTACCTGTGACTTTTCTGGGAGCAGGCAATCAATGTCCCGCGCCACCATTCCGGGCAGGGTAAAATGTTGGCGGGAGGTGACCAGCAGCAGGCAGTTGGCGGGCGGCAGCAGCCGTTTGACCTGTTCGCCATCCGCCGCATTGTCGAGGAACAGCAGCACACTCCCTGCTTGGTTCAATACGCCAAGATAGACAGGCGTCAATTGGTCTAGTTCCTCCGGCAACTTCGCTTCGGGCTGAAAGGCGTGGATGATGTTCTGCATGGCGTCGGCGGGCGTGACCGGCGGGCGATGTTCCGGGTCGGCTCCGCGCAAGTTGAGGTAAATCTGGGCACCTGGGTAACGGTCTTTGAGCTTGTGCGCCAGCACGGTGGCCAGCGCCGTCTTGCCCACGCCACCCATGCCTTGCAATCCGACGTGTTTGCCGGAAATGGTTGGGCCCGACGTGTGGGCGGCGGTCAGTTCCTTTTCCAGTTCGGCCAGGTCCTCGTCGCGCCCGGTAAAATTGGCCGGCGGCGAGGGCAGTTGGTGCAAGACGCTGTGTGGTGCGGATAGCGCGGTGATCAGGTTGGGATAAAAGCGTTCTAAAATTTCGCGCAACAGGTCGCGAGCCGAGCTGAATTCGGCGCGAATCTTCTCCCAAAACCAGACTTCGACGGAAAACAGCGGCGGATATTGCTTTTGATGTTTGGCATTCAACTTGCGCGCCTTGTCCTGCGGCTTGGTGTCCGTGGCTGCGCTGGTGGCAATGATGAAAGTGGTCAGTGCGGGCTTGAATCTTTTCGCCTTCTTCACTTCGTCTTCAAGTTCTTTGATGCCCAACTTGCCTTCAAGCAAGCGGTCCTTGTGTTTGCATTGGACGCCGATGATTTCACCCGCGTCACTCGCGGCGGGAACTTCAACGTAGAAATCAACGCCGTGTTGAGGCTGGCCGGGGCGGCCGTAAGCCTGTCCCCGGAGGGTCTTCCAACGATGTTCCAATACGTGCTGGCAGAGCTGCTCGAACAGCTTGTCATCGTTCGGTGCCAGGAGGCTGTTGAGGTCGGCGCTCATTTATTCCGTTGGAGCATGAGAGAAACATTTGCGCTTTCCACAAACAGTTGGCGAGCTTTTTCGGCGGCGGCAATCGTCCAGTTGACAACCATCTCGCAAACGCACAGTTTCACCGTATGCCATTTGACCGTGAGCAAATGAAAACGAAAGCGGCGGCGCTTGCCGCCAAGGGGGTGTTCATTGGCACGTCGTCGTGGAAATACCAAAGCTGGCTCGGTCAGATTTACACCCCGGCACGGTACGAATATCGTGGCAAAGTAGCTACGACGCGTTTCGAGCGGGGCTGTTTGACGGAATACGCCGAGGTGTTCAAGACAGTGTGCGTGGATGCGGCCTATTATACGTTCCCATCGCACAAATACCTTGAAGGACTGGTTTCACAGGTCCCATCGGATTTTCGTTTTGGTTTCAAAGTCACGGATCAGATCACCATTAAAAAATTCCCGAACCTGCCTCGGTTTGGCGAGCGGGCGGGCAAACCGAACGAACATTTTCTCAACGCCAGATTATTTGAGGATGCATTTCTCAAGACGTGCGAACCGTTTCGGAGCCAAATCGGCCTCTTGATGTTCGAGTTTTCCAGGTTCCATGCTCCCGACTACGAACACGGCCGAGAATTCGTTGCCGACTTGGACAAGTTCTTTGGCGTGCTGCCCAAGGGTTGGCCTTATGGGGTTGAGATGCGAAATCACAAGTGGTTGCAGCCGGATTATTTTGCATGTCTCGCCCGCCATGGGGTGACGCACGTTTTCAATTCTTGGGATGCAATGCCCGCAGTCAGCGAACAGATGGCCCTGCCTAGCAGTAGGACGAATCCGAGCCTCGCCGCCGCCCGCTTTCTTTTGAAACCGGGCAGGAAGTACGAAGAGGCGGTGAAGACGTTTCAGCCGTATGACCGGGTGAAAGAGCCTTACCCCGATGCCCGTGCGGCCGCACATGACGTTCGCCTTCCTAGACCATGTCAGCCTGAAGGCCCGCGAGCAGGACTACACCTGCGGTGAAAATTTTGGCCGTTTCATCGCGGAAAAAGTGATCCCCTGGCTGCAACACGAAATCCCCGGCCTTGACCCCGGCAAACATCTCATCGCCGGAGTGAGTTTGAGCGGCCTCATGTCGGCGTGGTTGGCCTTGCGTTATCCCGACCATTTCCGTTACTGCCTCTCTCAATCTGGCTCCTTTTGGTGGAACGATGAATTCTTCACCAAAACGGCCCCGCAACGCGCGCCGGCGGACGCTCGTTTCTGGCTCAGCGTCGGCGATCAGGAAACCGAGGTCGATGAAGTGCCGCCCGGCTCACCTCCGGAAGTGTCGCAGATCGCGGGCGTGAATTACGCCTGTCGCGTCCTTAAATCCCTCGGTGCCACCGTTCATTATCACGAATATCATGGTGGCCATTCCATGCCCTTCTGGCGTGATGAATTAAATCACGCCCTGACTTGGCTCCTTACGGGCAGCGACCATTGAATTTTTCCCCGTTCAATCCTTGGCTGAGATCCCCCTGCTCCTTTCACCAACATGCATTAAGGAATCGGTCAAAACACTCCAGCCCTTTGACAAGGTCAGGGAGCCGCACCCCGATGCGCGGGCGGCGGGAAAGGCATTAATTCAAAAGGGAAAGCAGCCGGAACAGCGCGCAAAACCTTTATTTATGTGAACAACCGGCTAGCCGATGTCCCTACTTGACTGCCGGATGGCGGCTACCGCGTTGGAAAACAACCGTACTTTGGCCACGCGCAATGTTCAAGATGTGGCGCGAAGCAGGCCCTGCGCGAAGCCCAACGCGATGAAAATATTCTGCCCAGGTAACCTCGTTGAAGGGGACCCCAAAGGTGCGCTGGAAAGACTCGATCAGGGGGGTGACAGCCTTTAGTCGTGCTTATCCATATGGTTATGGCCACTAAATTCGCACTTGCAGCCGATTCTATTGAGCAATTCGAAAGCCTCGCAACTATGCTATCAATGGAATTATGGCAAACAAAAATTGTCCGCAACAGCAAACCAATAATAAATATCGCAGTAATACAATCCAATATGAATATGAAACCCGATTCCATGATCGACCTTAAATACTATAAAAACCACGATTACGGGGTCACTATTAAATCGCGTGGCAAGAGCCGGGGAGTCTCCATTGAAGTCAGGTCAGCCGGCAACCTTATCGGAACCCACAATGCGACGGAGGTGCCGGTTCTCTGGGCAATTGTGGCAAAGGGCGATCAGGCCCGATATCTTGCCGACCAAATTAGCCTCTTAGCCTGCCGCGCCGAGAGCGCCAACCACGCAAACCAGGTGGATAGACGCGATCCGCGCGTCATGGCCAATCTTTCTTACGGGGACGAACGAGATGAACTTCTGGCGCGCGACATCCAAAGGGGCGTCTACGCAAGAATGGCGCAAAAACACATAGAAGAAGCGGAACTCCATATGGCCAAAGTGAAGGGACTGCTCGCGGGCCCACTCCCGGAATTTGAACGCTTGAGAGTTCTATCGTGGCATCGCAGCCGGTCCCCGCTCAGGCACTATTCAAAGGATCCCAACGTCGTTGATATTCTCGAGATAAGAACGTGGCTCGTTCACAGCGGAACGTCGCGCCGCAAGTTTGTGTTTCAGCCGCCAAGCAGCGCTGGGCAAGAGCAACCTGCTAAACTCACTCCGTTGGTTGCTGGTGTGGCCGAATCACAGAACGAATTTAACAACGAACAACAACACATCTAACTCATATGGGACACACAGGCACAATCATACTTGTAAAAGCCGCCAACCGGCGTGAGGCAATCAAGAACGCGAGGGACTTCCTGGCCGCTTATGATCGCGGGCGGGTATATGACTATTATCGCCTCGGAGGCTGGTGGTCGGGGTTGTTGACCGGATACACCCCCCGGGACAACCCAGCGAATCGAGAATTTTGCGTTAGCTGCAACGGAACGGGAAAGAACAGAAGCAATGCAAACGAGCCCTGTTTCCAGTGCCAAGGAACTGGCAAGTCCCTGAAATGGGAGTGGGCCCGGTACAAAGGAGACGTCATGCCGTTGAGCGACGTAAAAGACAATGTGCTCAAATGCCTAGGCAATTGGCGTGATGACGAGTTGAAACGCGCAAACGAGGGAATAGCAAAATATGAGAAAGAGGGTGATGAAAGCATGTTGGGCTGGTATCTGCTCAAAAAGGGAAATCGCCTTTGCGACTTATTCACGTGGTATTCAGCGGTGTACGACGTGGAAGAAGAATCAAATAGTGTCCCGGATTGAACGGACGGATACTGGGCGGTCGTCGTCGATATGCACAGCTGACAACAAAACGATGCCAATCAAATTTGGTCACCATTAACGAAAACCAATGCATAGAAAAGCCTCCAACAAATATTAATATGAGAACTGAAAATCTTAGTTGCCTGATCATCACCCCAAACTTAAGCGGAAAAGTCATTCCAGTCAGTGTCCGTCCAAACGCCGTGGCACTCTTATTGCAAGCGGTGTGCGGAGGAAACACTGACACTGTGGCTATCCACACCAAGGACGACATCAATGCCTTGACCATCGACGTGCAGCTGACCCGGGGGCCCAAAACGATGCATATTCGGGAAAGGAGCCGGGGCACAGCGGATCTCGCATCAAACAATCGAGCGTCGTATGTGGCGAAGCCCGAACATATATACGGTTTTGCGGTCTGCGTGGATTGTGAACTGGATGAGCGGACCAAAGCCGGCCAACTGGACGAGGTGCCCGCCCTGAAACTCATACTTAAAATGAAACAAAATTTGGCGGCGTATGCCCGTCGCGTGGCTAGAAAGCAACTGGCAATGCAAACCCTGAGTCAATCGCCGACCTCCGGGAACCCAAAAAATTGAACGCAAACGACCTTAAGCACACCAAAAAAGGAGGTCACCATGAAATTTCGAGTATTGTCCCTCGGTTGCGGAGCTTAACCAGGCTGTACAGGAATACGTTGACGGTCCGTGCGGAGGTATCTGGCCGGAAGATGTTTGGATCGATGCCGGCCCGCACTGGTGTCTCAATATATGGGAGGAGCTCGGTAAACGACGCATTGCAGTTTATCATGACTACCTTGATGAACATGGTTTCCGAAATACCGATGCTCAGAGTTGCATTAATATTGAGTGGATTCCGCCAAGAGCCTCGACGTCTGGCCGCTGCCGAATGCGACGGCGGCGCTCCGGCGACCGTGATTGGTCTTTCCGGCGCTGACTGGCGTTCGAGTCAGTCAGCTCAGCCGTGGACTAAGCAGCGCATCTCCAGTCCCCGGTCAAGGCAGATGAAACGGCAGTGGCTGCCTTAAGTCGCTCGCGACAATTGGCCTGTGTGGGCCTTCGGCCATGGAGCACGTTCACCGTTGAGGGCAGCAGGGCTTGCCTATCATTCCCCAAGCGCGGGTGTTGTCCCGAACCGTCCGGGCCGGTCAGTGCGCGGACCAACCCGAGGTTGTCGTACAATAAAGTCTGGACCGTTGCCGAGCGTTCAATTTCCAGACGGTCTCGTCAACCAGTCGTCCGCCTCATTTTGATGACGTCCTGCACATGCCTTCCCCAGTCCCCATCGTGAATGGCGCGCAACACCGCGAGGCGCATGGCCCGACCGTCCGCGACGACTCGCGAATCAACACCAGCCAGATTGGGGAGCCATTTGAGGCTGATGTACGCACGTTCGATGCCGACGACAAAGTAATCTGCTCTTACGCCGCCATACTCCAGCCATGATACCAACCGCCCTACTGAGAGGCCCGGATCGAGCCCGCGATCAAATTTATCGATTTCATCGAACAATTCTCTCCTAGCCGTGCTTGAGCTGCCAAACTCCCATTTTTGCTGCGTGATGGTTTCCATGCGGGCCACGAATGACAGCGCGTAAGTTGCCCCACTTCGATTTTTTGACAGGACAGAACACACCCGTCTTCTCAAGCCAGGTTTCACGGTTAAATTCAACTCCGCGCCCCGACGTCGAAAAACGCGGTCGGAAACCGCCACAGGCGCAACGCGTCTGGATCGTTCCCAAGCCGATTGTTCCAAAACGCCAGTTCCTCATCAGAAAAGCGCCCGACCCCGGAGAGAAAGAGAGGGAGGTTTCGCCGATTGCAGTCTTCCCACAAAGCTGCCGCCCCTCCGCAAGTTGCGTCTTGCCCGATAACCCAATTGACGCCATCGAGGTCCGGTTTAGGCCAGTCCATCCGCAATCGCAGGGCTTTGACCGGTCCGGGAATCTGCCGCAATGCTTGCAAATGACGGTTATTCTCATAGCACCACATGCTGGTCATAGCGACCAAGTTGGACGGCCAGTGACCGCCGTGGGCGATGAGCCACTCGGCGAACGCTGCCATCCGCGAAGGCCACCGGGAGTGCCACAACCAGATGTGCTCCCGTCCGGCAGACGAGGTGACCGTACCGATGATCTCCTCGTCCAAGTATTCGTACGAGACGCCACGGACCAGCGCGTCTCCGGCGTCGGAAATCAGGATCAACCGCCGCAGGCCTGCCAAGCCAGGTTTGGCAATAATCTCTTCCCCGGTCGGTGGCCCCCAGCCCGCAGCCTGGGCCATGACACCTGGATAAAACACAGGCTCATCCATAGCGCCGGCGCAACCTCGCGCGACCGCCGCCTCGGGCCCGCATTGTTCCAAGAGGCAACCGCAGTAGTTGTGGATGGCATCCTCGACCATCCATTCGGCCTCGTTGTCTAATTGCAGTTCCTGCCCGAGTCGTCGGGCAATGCCCTGTCGCTCGCGATAAATCTCCGCGGCCGGCCGGCCACGGAAGATCGCCGCCATAGCGCGGCGAATGCGCGGGCTTTGGTGTTTGTGCTGGGTGAGCACCCCGGCAACCTGCGAAATCATGACCGGAATTGGCCATAGCAGCTGGCAGCCGTCGCAACTCATCACAAGATCGACGGAGGAATGACAATAGTCGTGACTCGATGTCTTCATAAGCTTTTTATCGTTTTGTCCGGATGAGTGATTCAGCAACGCTAATCCCTTGTCCCCATTTATAGATTTCCTGAGGCATTTCGCGCACTCGCAATACCTCCGGCCATTCATTCCAATCGCCGCCATGGGTATCGGCGAGTTCCAGCGCGGTATGGAAATAAGGCACGCGACCCAGCTGCTTCATAAAAAACGCAATGCCCAATTCGGCGCATTGCTGATAAATATCCAATGCCTGTTCGGCCACAAACCCCTCGGCCAATATGTCGCTGCCGCCACCAGCGATGACCCACGTGATACCCTTCAAATCCAGATCGAGTGGGCCTAGCAGAGGCTCCAAGGAGAGGCCCCTCCACTTTGCCGGTACACGGCGCAGGGCATCCACTCGCCCGGCATAGCGCTGGCTAGTCACCGTGGTCATCGGCACCAAATTCGTGGGCCAATAACCTCCATGCGACAACAGCCATTCCCCGAATTCAGCCATGACCTCCGGCCGTTTGCTGAGCCACAACCAAACGTGGCGTTCACCGGCAGGAGAACTAACCGCGCCAATAATTTCCTGATCCAAATACTCGAAAGGCACCCCGTGCGACAATGCGTCACCCATGTCGGAAATGAAGATGATTCGCGGCATGCCCCTGAGCCAAGGTTTCTCCTGAATTTCAGCCGCTGTGGGCGGGCCCCAATTGGCGGCTTCCGCCATGCGGCCCGGAAACAGCTTGGGAACCTCGAACGCATCGGCATAGCCTGGGTGGCCTGCGCGCTGTGTGCCCAACAGACCCGCGTAACAGGCGCAGTGCTTGCGAATGACGTCTTCGACCGCCTCGCTCATGGCAGCCCCCAACCGCAGCTTCTGGCTTAAGGCAACTACGATGGACTGGCGACTCCGGTAGATGTCGGAGGTCAGCTGGCCGCGCATCAGGCTCGCAACCGTGCTGCGCACCGAGGGACCGTCGTGATTACAAATTGAAATCGTGCTGCAAATATCCGCGATGATGACATTGGCGGGTGACCAGAGTTCGCAACCGCCGCAGCCCATAACTGGGTTGATGGTTGAATGACAATATTGGATGTTAGTTTTTTTCATAAGTTTTTGAGGGTTCATTTCCATGGGCTTGCTGTGGTTGACGCGAGGCGGCCATGGGCACCTCGGTTTCGTGTTTGAGTACCAAAATGCTTCCATCCGCCTTGGCCTGACAGCTGGCTTGCTCGTATTCTTCCAATGAAGGAAGCTGGCCTTGCGCCTTCTTGGCATAGGCCCGGTGGACGATTTTTGAATTCTGACCCAGCGCCCGCTGGGCGTAGCGCTCGGGATAGGCGGCGTTGGCTGAGCGTTCAGCCCAGGCGTAGCGATACGAGTGCAGTGTCACGCCGTGGATGCCCAACCCGTCACAACGCTGCTTGAATTCAGTGGCGCGGTCAGCTTCACGCACTGTTTTCAGATAGGGGAAGAGTGGCCCGCTTCGCGGACGCCGCAAAATGACCTCCCAGGCCTTGTCGCCGACGCGCATGCCGCCCATGTTACCGGTTTTCAGGCGGTCATAAGCAAAGCTGCGGTTTTCACAATTAAAATCGGACGCATCCAGACCGGCGATGTCAGATTGGGAGCCGCCGAGGTACCAGCACAGGTCGTAAAAATCCCGACGCTCCGGATTGCCCTCGCGGGCAATGATGCGGCAATGCTCTTCCCAAGTGACAGCGCGTTTTTCCTTGTGCTTGATCTTGGGAAATTTCTTCTTGGGCAGGATGGGCACAGGCAGCCAGCCCATATCCAGGCAGTGATTCTGCAACCGGCGCAGGTAAACGTTGGTGCTTACGGTGCCCACGCGCAGGACCGCCAGATAATCGTCACTTAGCGTCAACACCACGACGTTTTTACGGATCAGATCGAGGGCCGGATCCTTGATGGCCGTAAGCCAGCGGTGCAAAGTTGGCCCCATCTTGTCCTGAATGATGTCCGCCATGACGTCTGCCCAGGTGCGGGTCGCCAGCTTAGGATCAGAAGCCGACAGGTAGGCCATCCCGATCTTGCGGTTTATGCCGGGGTTTTTGAGCGCCTCGTTCTTGTGCTGGACGAGCCGTTCGGCTTCCTTGCGGTTTTTGGTGCGGAGGCTGGTGCGGGAGCCGGTCTGGGTGTCCATGCAATAGCACATGCCATTGCGGTCACCCAAACAAACCACTCGATAACGCTTTTCCGTCATATACTTGTATGAAGTATAGGTCCGGAGCGACTCCGCCCGCGGCAGGCGGCCTCACTTTGTTTCCGGATTACGCCGGATTAAGCGGGATTCGGCGCGCCTAGCCGTTTGGGTGCACGTTTAGGTGCACGTTGGGGGTGTTTGAGGGGTTTCCGCCCTGCCTCAGCGTGGGAAGTCCTTGCGGCTCAAGCGAGCCGCGGATTGGAGGCGAGGGTCGGAATCGAACCGACGAATGAGGCTTTTGCAGAGCCCTGCCTTACCACTTGGCTACCCCGCCGTCAATGGGTGCCAAATTAGTTTCCTTTGTCACCACAAGCAAGTTCAATCGTGGCCAATCACGGCCAATGTCAATCGTGGCCTGCCCCGCGCCGCCGCCCCGATCCGAAAGACCTCCATGCCCTTTGGGCTACCTGCAGGGCGGCGGTGGTCGGTTCGCCTGCTCCCCCTACCCTCGTCGACCACCCGCGCCGGGCCGGAGCGGCGGCAGGGGATTCTTTGGTTTGCCCGGGGACAATGGCGAGGGCCGCCCCCGAATGGGCGGCGGCTGCGGCCAGTTCTTTTGCGCATATTGCGCCACCTCACCCGCCACCTGCTCCACGGTTCGGGCGACCGGCTCGACTTTGCGCGCGATCCCGGCCTCCGCTGTGCCGATCTGCTGCAACACGGTTTCCCCGATGTGCGCGGCCAACTCACCGATTTTGGCCTCGGGAAATTTCATTTCGCCCATGGCAAAGTCCTTGAACGCGCCCAGCGATTCCAGATGATCTCCCGGTTTCGGCAGGGGGACATTGCCCGGCAGCCCCGAGGTCAGGCGCGCTTGCATGGTTTCGTATCCGTTGACCACCCAGTCGAGCTGACCGGTCTCGAGGTTCAACAGCAGTCCATGCACGGGTATGCCCGGCCCGATGAGCGGACTGTTGCGCATCAGGTCGCAGGCCTTGAGGACATTCTGCCGCTCGCTGCCGAAGGTGCCGAAAAATTCACTGATGTTCTCCGGCAAACGGCTGCGGTCCACGCCCAGGGCCTTGAGCTTCTCCAACAACGCCAGGGTGGTGGTCTTGCAAATCTGGCAGTCCGTATGCCCGATGACGGCGATTTCGCGGGCGCCCTTGACGGCGCATGCCAGTGCCAGCGAACGCATGGTGCTGCTCAACGTGCTGGTGATGATGTTGCCCGCGTTGCGCAGCCAGATGAACTGCTCGGCAGGCAGCCCCAGCGCGTTGGGAAAATACGCGTTGAGCCGCGGGTCCACGCAGGTCAGGGCCGCGATGGGCAAGGCGTCGGGGAAGTCGCCCGGATGCAGTCCGGCGCTGGCGTCACCAGCCACTGCGCGGTGATTGGCGTCAATGATGGATTCAAAAAGGCGCATATTTTCATGGGGTCTGGGGCGGCGCCAACGGCGTATGGCGCTTCGGATGGCCGATGAAAAAATAAAGCAGGGCACCCAGCCAGTGCAGCAACACAATGACCAGCACCCACACAATTTTTTCGTTGTCGGACAGGCCTTTATTCTGGATGGCCGAGATCAGCATCCAGATCCAAAACGCAAACAGGCCGATGGCGATGGGCAACCCGACCAGAAAAATGGCCAGCAACAGGATGATTTCCATTCCGCCAAACATAACATGGATGAGGCTGATTCGTCAGGTTTTCGCGGGGCCGCTGTCTTCCTTGCCCATCGCTTTCTTGAGCGCGGGGACTTGTTCGAGCAGTTTCTCAAACTTGATCCCCGTGAGGCTCTCGATCACGGGCGGCAATTGGGCGATGATCTGCGTCACGTCGCCGGTCAGCTTGCTGGCGCCTCCGCCGGGTCCGTTGCCGGTGTTGATGATCACCATCTTCTCGGTCTTGGACAGCGGCTCGCTGATCTTGCCCGCCACTTCCGGCAGCACGCGCATGATCATTTCGATGACCGCCGCCTCGTTGTAATTCTTGAATGAATCGGCCTTGGCCTGCATCGCGGAGGCGGTCGCCTTGCCTTGGGCCTCAATCACCGCCGCTTCCGCCAGACCGCGCGCCTTGTTCGCCTCGGCCTCGGCGATGCCGGTGGCCTTGGCCACATCGGCCGTCGCAAAGCCCGTGGCTTTGGTCGCCGATGCGGCGCCGGCGGCTTCCGTTTCCAGTTGGAATTTCTTGGCGTTGGCCAGGGTCTCCACGCGATAACGTTCCGCATCCGCGGGACGCTGCACGGTGGCTTCCAGTTCGCGCTGTTTGCGGAGAATTTCCTGCTGCTGCAACTCGATGCTCTTCTGCTTCTCGACGATCTGCACCTGCACTTCTTCGGCTTTGACGAGCTGGCCGGTCTTGAACTTCTGCAAATCGTACGCGAGATCCGCCTCGGCCTTTTTCTGGTTCACCACGGCCTGGTAACCGGCCACATTGGTCTGATAATCGCGTTGCGCCTCGGCGATTTTCGAGTCGGCGGCGAATTTGGCTTCCTGCCCGGCCTGCGTGGCCTGCGACGACTTGATCATGGCGTCGCGGTCGGCCTCAGCCTGCGCAATCTGCGCGTCCCGCTTGACTTGCGCGATGCGCGGCTTGCCCAGCGCGTCCAAATACCCCTGCGAATCGCGAATGTCGCGGATGGTAAAGCTCACAATCCCCAGGCCCATGTTCGCCATGTCGCCGGCCGCCACTTCCTGGACCTTGGAGGCAAAGGCATCCCGGTTCTGGTAAATCTCCTCCACCGTCATGGTGCCCAGAATGGCGCGCAGATGGCCTTCGAGCGTCTGGGTGGCAATGTTGCGCACTTCGTCCTGCGCCTTGCCCAGGAATTGTTCGGCCGAAGTGCGGATGGAGACGTCGTCGCCTTTGACCTTGATCTGCGCCACGCCATCCACTTTCACCGGCACGCCCTTGCTGGTATAGACTTCGGGCGTCTGCACATCAATGGTCAGCAATTCCAGCGACAGGAGGTCCACCTTCTCAAACACCGGCAGCACGAACGTGCCGCCGCCTTTGACAATGCGGAAGCCCACGGTCGTGCCGTCCTCCAAGCGGTGCTTGCGTCCGGACACAATCAGCACTTGGTTGGGGCCGACTTTGGTGTACCGGCTGAAAATCATGATCACCAGCGTCATGACGACCACGACGACGACGATACCGCCGATGACGCCGAGGCCGCTTTCGAGGAAGGAGAGGGCAAACATGGGAGCGAGATGCATAGAGTTCTAGGGTTGAGGGTTGAATGATTCAGTTAGTTCTTTTCAAGGGCGACGTAAAACTGGGTGCCGACCACGCGCGTGATCCGCACCAATTTGCCGTTGCCCACCGGCACCCCGTTCTCGGTGCGGGCCGGCGCGGTGTACCGCGTGCCGCCTACGACATAGGCGATTTCGCCGACGCCATTTTCCGGGATGGGCGATACGATGCTGGCTTCGGTGCCGGCAATGCGGGCAATATGCGATTCGCTGGAGCTTTGCGTGTGTAAAAAGACCGACCGCAGGAAGGCAAACATTGCTCCCGCCACGACGAGCGCCGCGCCCATGGACAAAGGCGCACTCAACACCACCGGTTTGGTCGCGGGAAAAGCCGAGAAAATCAAGCCAAAGCCACCGAAAGCCGTGATGAATGCGGCAATGACCGTGGGACTGAAAATGGAGATGCCCGGCATGTCACTGCTGTCGGCGCCGGCTTCCGCATGGCCACCGCTGCCGCTCACATGGTCACCATGACCGCCGAGAAAATGCCCAGCCATCACGCTGATCAGCGTGAACACCGAACCGACCACCAGACAAAACAGATAAATCGTGTATGCTGTCATAAGCCCGCTCCATCTTGGTTTTCGGAGATGATTAGAACACCATTCCCGCCGCGAAAGCAAGCAGGAAGCACGGGCAAATTGACGCCGATCCGTTGCACGTTGTCATCAAACCGCATTCCGGCGGGGAATGCATTGATAATTTTGCGGAAAAATTGGAATCAACCCAGGACCCGCCCGTTGGGTCCGCCCGAAGCGCCCCACGCCATCACTTCACTTCGCCGGTTCGCTTTCGGTCTCAAACTGTCGTTCATAGCTGTGCAGGCATTCGGGACAGAGACTATGCGAGAAGATAATCTCCGAACGCTTGGTCAGGTAGGTTTCGACTTGTTCCCAATAGCCCTTGTCATTGCGGATCCGCTTGCAAGACGCGCAAATGGGCAACATGCCGCTCAAGGTGCGGAGTTCTTTGGTCGCCAGGGACAACCGCTCACTCAACGTCCGTCGCTCTTGCTCCATTTGTTTTTGGCGGCTAAGGTCGCGGATAATTGAAGAGGCGCCGATAATTTCCCCATCGGTGTTTTTGATTGGGGAAATGGTGACGAATACGGGGATGATACGGCCACTCTTGTGCAGGCGCTCGGTGTCGGCCATGCTCACGGTATCACCGCGGCGGATGGTGGCCAGAATATCCAGCAGTTCATCCCGGCGGCTCAACGGAAACAGTCCCACAGTGGACTGTCCAATCATCTCCTCGGCACTGTACCCAAACAACCTCTCCGCCGCCGGATTCCAACTGGTAACAATGCTGTCCAAGTCCTTGCCATAAATGGCATCCTCGCTTGACTCGACGATCGCGGCGAGGTACTGCATGGCCCCCTCGGCGCGCTTGCGCCGGCGCCGATCCTGAGCCGCGTCCATTTCCCGTTCCAGTGCCGGCACTAGGCGCATCAGGTTCTCCTTCAAAATATAGTCGCTGGCCCCGGCCTTCATCATGCGCACCGCTTTCTCTTCGCCAACCAGGCCCGAAACCACGATGAACGGAATGTCCAGATTCTGGGTGCGAAGCAATTCCAGCGCCTCGGATCCGCTAAACTGGGGCAGCAAATAATCGCAGATGACGCCATCCCAAACTCGATGTTGCAAGGCCGCCAGGAATGCGTCCCGGGTTTCCACGCGTTGGAAAACGGGGGCATAGTTTCGGCGCTGGAACTCGTCCATCAACAAAATCGCGTCCCTTTCGGAATCTCCCACGAGCAATAAATCAATCAGACATTTCACAACCTGCCTTTCTGTCAAAACACTGCCACACAATTACTTCCTGTCAAATTATTAGGCTCGCTTTCGCCGGCTTGGTGAGCGCGGCCGCACCCAACCGGAAGCGCCATCAACCACAGATGAACGAACTCGTTTCGATGCCGGCACCGGCCAGGGTGCCGCGACGCAGACGGAGCGGAGAAGCCGGCGCAGGCCGCCAGCGAAAAAACAACATGGCGTTCGCGGCGCGTTCTTGCTATATCGGCAGAGCAATTGATCAAGCAAATATGAGCGAAACCAGCAAGCCCTTCACCGAACAGGTCACCCGGACCCAGCGGGGCGCCGGCCCGGGCGGGTCCGCCCGGCTGGGCTGGATTTGCGCGGGGGCCCTGGCCGTGCTCTTGGTCGCGGCGCTGTTGCTGTGGGCCACCGCCGTGGGCAAGTTGCGCGGATTGGAATTGGTTCAGGACAAGTTCAACGATGCCAGCACTAGCTTGGCCAACGCGCAGGCGGTAATTGACCGGGACCGGGACCAAATCGCCGCCCTGCAAACCCAGGTCGCTGACCTGCAAAAGGAAAAAGAAATGGCCGCCCAGATGTCCAAGTCGCTGGAGAACGAAATGCGGTCGGATTTGGAATCGAAAGATGTCACCATTTCCAAGCTCCAAGGCAAACTGACCGTCAATATTCTGGATCGCGTGATGTTCAATTCGGGTGAGGCCATCTTGCAGCCGGACGGAGAATCCGTTCTGCGCAAAGTGGCGGCGTTGCTGGCAGCGCATCCGACCCTGAAGATTCACGTGATCGGCCACACCGACAACGTGCCCATCCGCGCGCATTTCCAAAGCAACTGGGAGCTTTCCACCGCCCGGGCACTCGCGGCGGTGCATTTTCTCACCGAGCGCGCCGGGGTGGACCCGCGCCGCGTGGGCGCGGTCGGGTATGGGGAATACCGGCCCATCGCCGACAATGCCACGCCGGAAGGCCGCGCCAAAAACCGGCGGATCGCCATCACCATCCTGCCGGACGAGTTGGCCGGGGTCGACACGACTGCCACCGCAGCGCCAGTCGCCGCCACGGCTTCCCCTGCCCCGCCCGCTCCCATACCCGAAGACAGCCCCATGCCGCCGACGGCACCGGCGCCGGAGCCGCCGGCCATCCCGCCACCCGCGCAAAACTAGAGGCGCTTAGATGAATTCGTTGATCAGGTTCTCCAGGAATTCCTGGCGGCCGCTGACATTCGGGGTCACTTCGCCCTGTTTGAGCATGTACGCTTCGAGCTCCTTGAACCCCATTTTGCCCGACTCGATCTTGGCCCCAATGCCGCTGTCCCACGAGGCATAGCGGTTCTTGACGAACTCGGCCAGCCGGCCATCCTGTTGAATCGCCGCGGCGATCTTCAACCCGCGCGCAAACGCGTCCATGCCCCCGATGTGAGCATAAAACAAATCCACCGGTTCAAAACTCTCGCGCCGCACCTTGGCGTCGAAATTCACGCCCCCCGTCTTGAGCCCGCCATATTTCAAGATCGTCAGCATCGTGTAGGTCGTCAGATAGATGCTCGTGGGGAATTGGTCGGTGTCCCAGCCCAACAACTCGTCGCCGGTATTGGCGTCAATCGAGCCCAGCGCGCCCGCCGCGCCCGCCACTTCCAATTCATGCTGCATCGAGTGGCCCGCCAGCGTGGCATGGTTGGTCTCGATGTTCAGCTTGAAGTGCTTCAGCAAATCGTGCTCGCGCAAAAAGTTCAAGCAGGCTGCGGCGTCCGAATCGTACTGGTGCTTGGTGGGCTCCTTGGGCTTGGGCTCGATGTAGAACTGGCCTTTGAAGCCGATCTTCTTTTTGTAATCTGCCGCCAGATGCAACAGCTGCGCCAGATGGGCCTGTTCGCGCTTCAGGTCGGTGTTCAGCAGGGTCATGTACCCTTCGCGGCCGCCCCAGAACGTGTAGCCTTCGCCGCCCAACTCGTGCGTGACTTCCATCGCCTTCTTGACCTGCGCCGCCGCATACGCAAAGACATCGGCATTGCAGGTGGTGGCTGCGCCATGAACAAAGCGCGGATTCGAAAACAAATTTGCCGTGCCCCACAACAGCTTCACGCCGCTGCGCTGCTGCTCTTCCTTGAGCACCTTGGCCACCGCGTCAAAATTCTTGTTGGTCTCGGCCAGGGTTTTCCCCTCCGGTGCCACATCGCGGTCATGCCAGCAATAATACGGCGCGCCGAGCTTCTCGATGAATTCAAAAGCCACCCGCACCCGTTTCTGGGCATTGCTCACCGAGTTGCTGCCGTCATCCCAGGGCCGCTGCATCGTGCCCACCCCAAAAGGGTCGCTGCCGGTGCCCCGGAAGGTGTGCCAATAGACCACCGCAAAACGCAAATGCTCGCGCAGGGTCCGGCCGGCGACGATCTCGTCGGCATTATAGTGTTTGAAGGCCAACGGATTCTTGGACTGCGGCCCTTCGTAGTTGATTTTCTTGATTTGTGGAAACGCGGATTTCATATAAGTAAATTCAGCACAAAATTTTGAGGTGATGATTTGACATTTGATCCCGGCGATCAAGTGACTCTGATTTTAACAAACACTGTCAGGCTGGGAATTTAAATAGCATGGATTTTTCTCTGAAATTGACCGCCAGTCCGGCGGCGGGATGACCTTCCCATTCCACAACACCAAAGCACCCGGCTTCATTGATCCGGGGACGTCCACATCAGGCCGTGGATGGTCGTCAGATTCGCGGCCGTCATGTCCGCAACGCTTTGATAAAACCAGAATTCGCGGCTCCCGGCACTCCATGTCGTAAACTGGGCCATCGTCT